>Ga0306888_100007_pt1 | contig 183947 bp, 180 predicted proteins | sample AntDeeMetagen186_FD_190452 | JGI IMG/M metagenome (GOLD analysis project Ga0306888, IMG submission 190452) | Saline lake microbial communities from Deep lake, Antarctica - Metagenome #186 (v2) (version 2) | ecosystem: Environmental > Aquatic > Non-marine Saline and Alkaline > Saline | place...
GCTCGGGGAGACTCACGGCCTCGTGATGCTGACGCTTCAACCCCACAAGGGTACGTCTGAAACTACCAGCCGGACGGGGACGGGGACGGGGACGGTCGCTTCAACCCCACAAGGGTACGTCTGAAACAGCGAGCCCGATGTGACCGACGAACCACTCCAATTTGCTTCAACCCCACAAGGGTACGTCTGAAACAGGCTGGCGAGTTGGTTGCGCTCGAACGCGCCCGGCCGCTTCAACCCCACAAGGGTACGTCTGAAACCGTCGGGGTCGCCAGTCGTATTCGGCGTCCCGCAGCTTCAACCCCACAAGGGTACGTCTGAAACATATCGTCGTCCGGGGGCTCAATAAGGTGGAGGGTGCTTCAACCCCACAAGGGTACGTCTGAAACGCAACGGAGACGGAGACGGAGACGCCGACGGAAACAGCTTCAACCCCACAAGGGTACGTCTGAAACCGTCCCGTTCGAGATGCGTGAGTTGACGGCATCCGGCTTCAACCCCACAAGGGTACGTCTGAAACCCCCCAGTAAGTTAAGTGGTCGTGGTGTGATTCGGCTTCAACCCCACAAGGGTACGTCTGAAACGACGGTTCGCGTGCTCGGCAAGGACCAGGAGTTCGAGCTTCAACCCCACAAGGGTACGTCTGAAACGCCTCGTCGGGGTGGGGCCAGCACCGCACGACCGTGCTTCAACCCCACAAGGGTACGTCTGAAACCTCGAGAGCGTTACGTGTGCACTGCTTGCGGCGATGCTTCAACCCCACAAGGGTACGTCTGAAACGTTCGAACTCTCGAGGCTTCCGCTGCTTTTCGTCAGGCTTCAACCCCACAAGGGTACGTCTGAAACTCCCACGTTCTTGATGATGGCCTGGAGCGAGGTCTTGCTTCAACCCCACAAGGGTACGTCTGAAACGTCTGCAGGGCCGTCGACCCCCAGAGCCACAAACTCGCTTCAACCCCACAAGGGTACGTCTGAAACCAGGCAGTTGGGGGACGCTTTGGGCCATCGGGTTGTGCTTCAACCCCACAAGGGTACGTCTGAAACCGGATGGAGGAGGCTCACGGTACCGAGACGCTGGGTGCTTCAACCCCACAAGGGTACGTCTGAAACTCGCGTCGAAGTGGTCGGCCAGCTCGTACTGCTCGCTTCAACCCCACAAGGGTACGTCTGAAACGCGAGGACGCCCTCGATGGCGAGCCCTCGATCACGGGCTTCAACCCCACAAGGGTACGTCTGAAACACGCGCCTCGAGCATCTGGGTCACCCAGCGCCTCGCGCTTCAACCCCACAAGGGTACGTCTGAAACAGGGAACGATACTCACGACTCCCCACAGCCCGACTCGCTTCAACCCCACAAGGGTACGTCTGAAACTAACTGAGCCGGTTGGCCCGGGGCTCTCGGCCCATAGCTTCAACCCCACAAGGGTACGTCTGAAACACTGTTAATGAGGCGGAGCATACGATAAGCTCTGGCTTCAACCCCACAAGGGTACGTCTGAAACCGTTGACGTGCCCCCGCACCGAGCCGAATTCCCCGTTGCTTCAACCCCACAAGGGTACGTCTGAAACCGTTCCATCGAGTTTCGGACCGCCCGGAAGTTCCCCGCGCTTCAACCCCACAAGGGTACGTCTGAAACTCGCCGACGTACTCGGGGCCATCGTCGCCCATCAGGCTTCAACCCCACAAGGGTACGTCTGAAACTCGCGTCGAAGTGGTCGGCCAGCTCGTACTGCTCGCTTCAACCCCACAAGGGTACGTCTGAAACAGCATCACGTCCTCTCGGGTCCAGCTGCTCCCCTCGCTTCAACCCCACAAGGGTACGTCTGAAACCGTCGCGAGCAGCGTCAGCACCGGACTTGGTGCCGCTTCAACCCCACAAGGGTACGTCTGAAACACGTCCTCGACGCGCTCGGGTTCCTCGAGGAGCTGCTTCAACCCCACAAGGGTACGTCTGAAACCGGACGCACCCGTGCCGATAGTCTCGGAGACGAGGCTTCAACCCCACAAGGGTACGTCTGAAACCAGATCGAAGTATCTGCATCAGAAATCAAGTCCGAGCTTCAACCCCACAAGGGTACGTCTGAAACTCGAGGAGCTTCTGGACGACCACCGGGGCCCGGAGCTTCAACCCCACAAGGGTACGTCTGAAACTCTGCGGTGGCGACTGCAACGACGGCACGCCCTGCGCTTCAACCCCACAAGGGTACGTCTGAAACTCTGTCGCGACGGACATCTTCGCGACCGTCTCGGTGCTTCAACCCCACAAGGGTACGTCTGAAACTAGTGCGGTTCACTGGGAACCGCCTCCGTTAGATGCGCTTCAACCCCACAAGGGTACGTCTGAAACCAGCGCCGCCGAATGGGCCGACGAACTCGGCACGTCGCTTCAACCCCACAAGGGTACGTCTGAAACCTAGACAGCGGGGATGATGATGTTTACGTTGGGTTAGGCTTCAACCCCACAAGGGTACGTCTGAAACTTCGGGCTTCTAGGGGTGGTGGGGGCTCAGTATAAGCTTCAACCCCACAAGGGTACGTCTGAAACTCCCTGTTTTCGCAAGTATTGATAGTCATTGTTTTGGCTTCAACCCCACAAGGGTACGTCTGAAACCACGAAGGACGGTATCATCCCGTTCTGCAACCACTGCGCTTCAACCCCACAAGGGTACGTCTGAAACCGTGCCCGATTTTGGGCACACAGACAGTAAAATGGCCGTCTTGCACAAGTAGTTTCCGTCGACCCGCAATCACCCCAGTACCCCCGGGGGTCGACATCAGCTACAAGAAATGCGCGTCCTCGGTAGGGTCTTCACCATACACAGTCCGGTCTAGTGCCTCTTCAACGCTGAACTGGATTCTCCCGTTTGACTCGTCGTGTCACAAGAGAGTGAGCGGCGTTCGTGCCGACGGCACGTTCCGGTAGCCCTTAGCCGGGTGCGTTCACAGTCAGGGCATGAACCTCGACGCAGTGTTCGGCCGGAGTCAGCCAGTGATCGGGATGGTCCACCTCGACCCGCTTCCAGGGTCGCCGCAGTTCGAGGGCGACCGCGAAACTATCCTGCAGAACGCCCGTGCTGATGCGCGGGCACTGGAGGCTGGCGGCGTTGACGCGCTGCTGGTCGAGAACTTCGGCGATGCGCCGTTTTACCCGGACGACGTTCCCAAACACGTCGTGGCTTCGATGACGCGAGCCGCGGCCGCCGTCGCCGAGGAATCCGAACTCCCAGTCGGTATCAACATCCTCCGAAACGACGCGATGGCCGATCTGGCCGTCGCGCAGGCTGTCGATGCCGACTTCATGCGCGTGAACATTCACACTGGTGCGCGCGTCGCCGATCAGGGTATCATCGAGGGCAAAGCCTACGAGACGATGCGGGAGCGCGACCGCCTCGGCGTCGACGTAAAGGTGTTCGCTGACCACGACGTGAAACACTCCGCACCCATCGCTGCTGAGGATTTCACTGCCGAGTCCTTCGCTGATAACGTCGAGCGCGGGCTCGCTGACGCGACCGTTGTCTCCGGAATGGGGACGGGCCACGCTGTCGACCAAGATGAACTGCAGCAGGCTTCCGACCGGCGAGAGGAGTTCGGACTCGACGTCCCACTGTTCGTTGGGAGCGGCGTCACCCCAGACACGGTCGGAGAGATTCTGGCGGTCGCCGACGGCGTCATCGTCGGCACCGCGCTGAAGGGTGGTGACTCCTCAGGCGACCCTGTTAGTGCAGAAGCGACCCGGGAGTTAGTCGCCGCAGCCGACGAAATCCGGGAGTAGCCGGCGCCGTGGATTGGGACCGCTACTGCGGTTGCGGAGTACTGCACCGCGCTATATGACCCCTCGCTCCTGGAGCGCTTCGATGGTCGCGGCATCGACTCCAGCCGCTTCGAGCACCTCCGCAGTGTGTTCCATCTTTGGGAGGCCTGTTCCGGCGCTCTGGAGTTCGGGAGACGCCCTCGCTGGATAGCCGACTCGCGAGACGCTCGTCTCATTGGGTTCGATTAGTCCTCGACTCTGCAGGTGTGGATCACACAACGCTTCACTCGGGGTCCGTACTGGTGCGAACATCACTTCCCGGTCGCCCAATTCGTCCTCCCACTCGGATTGGGTCTTCGACCGGAACCTCTCCGCGAGGGTTTCCCGAACTGCTTCCCGGACGGTTTCGTCTTCGGCGTGGTGGTTCTCTATCAACTCCGGCCGGTCGAATGCCGCACAGAGGGTCCGCCAGAACTTCGACTCGAGTGCAGCTATCGACACGTAGCGGTCGTCTGCGGTCCGATAAATGTCGTAACAGGGGAGCTTCCCAGTTAGTTCGGTCTGTCTCGGCCGCGGTTCGGTTCCTGAAGCCGCCGCCGCTATCACGGGCTGTGCGAACGAGAGGATCGCATCAGTCATTGAGACGTCAATAACGGTTCCTGCTCGATTGCCGAGCGAGCGGCTGAGGAGCGCACTTACAACGCTTAGGGCAGCGAACACGCCTCCCGCCATATCCCCGATGGGGTAGCCCGGAATCGCAGGCTTCCCGTCGGGACGCGTCCGGGTCATATCGACGAGTCCGGCGATGCTCGCGTAGTTGAGGTCGTGACCGACTCGGTCGCGGTACGGCCCGTTTTTTGTCCGTATCCGGAGAGTGAGCAGTAGACGACGTCCGAATTGTACTCGCGAACCGAACTGTCGTCAATACCGAGTCGCTCGGCGACGCCCGGGCGGAACTGCTCGATTACGACGTCGGCATCCGCGACGAGTTCGTAAAAGACAGAGAGACCGTCGTCGTCTTTCAGATCAATTGTAACGCTCCGCTTTCCGTTGTTGACGGTCGCGAATATCGTCCCCACGCCGTCCGGTGTCTTCGGGTCCATTGCTCGCGCGTAGTCGCCCCTGTCTGGATCCTCGACTTTCACGACATCGGCGTTCATATCGGCAAGGACCTGCGTCGCGTACGGCCCCGGAAGTAACCGTGTCAGGTCGATCACTCAAACGCCAGTGAGATCCATACGTCGCCTGCGCCACGAACACGCTTAAAAACTGGTCGGGAGGTGGGACGCTGTTCGAACGCTCACGTCCGTTCATGCTCCGACGAGGAGCGAAGATCGAAGGCTGCGAATCGCGCCAGTCCGGAACAACCGATTCGAGACGCTGTCGATGGAGATGGTGCGCAAGTTCACGGGCGAGTTCGTGCAGTCGGTCGAAGCCGCCGTTGGTAGTGCTTGAGCCCTTGCGGAATACACTCTCTATTCAGCACGCTGTTCCTATCCGAATCCAAGGATTTCAACAGATCCACGGAACTGAACTAGAAGCGCTTGTAAGCGTTAGGCAGTCCGTTTGGCGATGAATGCGCGGATCTGCTCGGCTGTCGCGAGGCCGCCTCGAGCTCCCTCGGCCTCACAGTTGAGCGCTGCGGCAGCCGCTGCGAACTGCCCCGCATCGGCGGCCGATTCCTCGCCGAGCAGCCAGCGGTCCACCAGTCCGGCGACGAACGCATCGCCCGCGCCCGTCGTATCCACGGCGTCAACGGGAAACGCGTCGATCTGGGTGCGCCCGTTGGCGCTGAACAGCGTTGCTCCCGCCTCGCCGAACGTGACGGCGCCGCGGGCGCAGCCCCGCTCTCGGAGCGCGTCGACGGCATCGCTCGCTGCACAGTCGAGGTAGGATTCCACGGCGACTTCACCGACGACGAACAGCTCCGCTGCCTCGACCGCCCGGTCGATGGTCTGGCGTTTTGTCCCCCGGTCTTTCAGTTCTGCAAGCGGGCCCGACAGGTCAAAGACCAGTCGCGGTCCAGCCGGTTGTTCAGCCAATTCCACGAGCGCGGTGGTCACTTGCTCCGGCACATACGCCGTGGCGAAGACAGCCGCTACCTGTCGGAGTTTCTCTCGGTCCTCGTCGTTGAGCCGGAGTCGTTTGGTCGAGTCGCCGGCCGTGATGATCATGCGGTCGCCCGCGGGGTCCCGTGGGATGATGCAGTGGGTCGTGGTCCCTGGCCGCCGCCGCACGCACGAGTCGTCGACGGGGCCGGTGCGGAGGTCAGATTCGACGCGCTCGGCGAATTCGTCGTCGCCAAGGCGAGCGAGTAGTCCCGTTTCCCGACCGAGGGTCGCGAGCCCCGTCGCCACGTTGGCGCCGACGCCGCCGAAGGATTCCGAGAGCGTGTGGGCGAACGCGCCGCCATCGGGTTCGGGGAGATTCGTTACCTCGTACGTCCGGTCGACGGTGGCCGCGCCTACACAGAGCACCTCGGGCCGCTCCCTCGCCTCACCGCTCATCCACGAGTGGGAACTGCGCCAGGCGGATGGCCGCCATATCTGTCAGCCCCTTCCCAGTGGTCGAGTCGCCGCTCCGCTCGCGGTGACCGCGCATCATTCCTTCATGATCTGTGACCGGGATGAGTCGGGCTTCGGTCCCCTCGGAGGTGATCTCCAGCAGCATGTACGACTGCGGGAATGAACAGGTCGTCGGCGTCATCAGCTCTCGCACGCCCTGCTCGACGGTCGCGGAGGGCATGTGCAGATGGCCCGTCACCATCAGCGCCACGTCGTTCTCTGCCAGCGTGTCGGTGAACGCCTCGGGGTTCTGCATCACGGGCGGGATGGCCATCTCTGGCTCGTTGTTGTCCCGGTGTTCGACCAACTGGTCGGACATCGTCGGGAGGTTGTGGTGGACGGCGATGAGTGGGTTGTCGAACTCGGGAAGGTGTTCGTCCAGCCACTCGAGCTGCTCGTCAGTGACAAGGCCGTCGTGGGAGTCCGTCAGCCACTCTTTGCCGCCGGAGCTGTTCAGGCCGACAACGTCGACGCCGCCGACGCGTTCGTGGAACGGGAACCCTTCGCCGTCGGGGGTGTATCGCGCAGCGAACTCCTCCATGGGGAGGTTCTCGTGGTCGTCTCTTTCCTTCGGCACGTCGTGGTTGCCCGGGACCGAGCGGAACGGCGAGTCGAGGTCAGCCAGAATCTCGTCTGCGGCCTCGAAGTTCCATGGCTCGCCATCCTTGGTGATGTCGCCAACACAGAGCGTGTAGTCAACGTCCCGCTCGTTGATGTCTGCGACGGCGTTCTCGAGGTGCTGTTCGGTGTGCTCAAACAGTTTGGAGGTGCCCTCTTCACGTGTCGAGACGTGGGGGTCGGCGACGACGGCGATTCGTGTCGGCTCGTCGCTGCGGGGCCGTTGGAGTGACGCCATCAAACTCCCTGGGGAACTGCCGCTGTGGTCGACTGGTCCGGTCATGGGGAGCCGTGAGCCGAGCACGGACATAAGTCCACGGAACACGGGTCGGGACGATGGCCGTTGGCTGCCAGAGCCGAGGTGGCCACTGCGGATCTGCCATCCTCCGAGTGTTGACTCCCCCACCTGAACGCTACTCGCTGCCCCTGACAGCGAATTTGTGCGCGCGCAAAGGCAGCCGACGATCGGCCGGAACTGAGAGTTGATCGAGCGTCGATACTGACCGGCGTGCACCCGACGGTCGAAGATGGGACTAATCCCCGCCAGAACCATCGAAAATGCACGGACGGTGTGAACGGCCGGTGTCGAAGAACCGTCGCCTCAGCACCTGTTCGGCTATATATCCCTCGGGAGCCCTCGAGACGGTTCCTATTTTGATTCCGAGACTCACCGGGGAAAATATGTGCGGAGGGTAAGGTATATGTACCTCCGGTTTACGTGTTCAGACATGCCCAAGCAGAGCACGCGGCGGTCGTTCCTTACGGCGGCAGGCACCGGGCTTGCGGCGACGCTTGCCGGCTGTGGCGGTAATGCACCGGATGAACAGTCGACAGACACGCAGTCTGCGACGCCGATGTCGTCGGAGACGGCGACTGCGACCCCCGAAGAAGAGAAGCAGTTCACGGGCGGGACCCTGCAGATGGCCTCCGATGGCCCCGTTCAGACCCTCGACCCCGCCAACGCGAAAGGGTCGGGTGCGGGCTACAACCAGTACGCGGAGTCGCTGATGGAGTTCCCCAACGGCGATCTACCCCCCCAGCCCTCGCTGGCGACGGACTACAGCCTCTCGAACGACGGGAAGACGTACACGTTCGAGCTGAAGGAGGGCGTGATGTTTCACAACGGCGACGAGATGACCGCGTCGGACTTCGTCTACTCGTGGGAGCGACTGGCTGGCGCCGAGGAGAGCCAGAACGCCGACGACATCGTCGGCGGCACGTTCACCATCGCCCACGAGGGGAACACCGGCGAGTCGGTCACCAACTACGTCCCCGGCACGCTGGAGATGGAGGCCGTCGACGACTACACGTTCAAGTTCACGCTCGGGTCGGCGTTCCACGCCTCTCTCTCCCAGATTGCGGGCGGGGCGTTTGCCGTCTATCCGGAGGGCTCGGTCTCGTACCCGAAGGATTACGAGAGCCACGGCCTCGACGGCCTGATGTGGGAAGGCGAGTACGAGTACAACGAGTTCTTCTCCACGCAGGGCGACGGTCCCTTCTTCGCCGGCACCGGCGCGTTCAAGATCGACTCCTGGTCGAAGGGTGACTCCATCGAGCTCTCGATGTTCGAGGAGTACCACGGCGAAGGCCCCTACATCGACGGGATCACGTACACCGTCATCGGCTCGGCCAACACGCGATTCAGCCGGTTCGTCAACGGCAATCTCGACATTCTCAACGGCCCGCCGACGGCGAACCTCAACCCCAACAACCTGAGTATCGACCGCGACCGCGGCAGCTACCGAGCGGGGACCTACGAACTCGACAACGGAACGACCGTCAACTACGGTGAGGCGACCGCGCTGGACACAGACTACATCGTGTTCAACACCGCGCGGACGCCCAAGCCGGTGCGGCAAGCGTTCGCCTACCTGCTCAACCAGGAGGCCATCGCACAGGATATCTACAAGGGGTTCGCGGAGCCGGGGTACGAGCTGACGCCCCCGCCCGTGTTCATGAGCGAGGGGGACACGACGCCCACCGAGAGCTACGACGCCCACTACCAGGAAGGGGCCAACAACCAGCTTGACTTCGCCGCCGACGGCTGGCCGTACGGCATCGGCGAGGCCCGCTTCGAGGAGGCCCAGGCCGTCATGGAAGAAGCCGGCTACGGCGAGAACAACCGCTACGAAATCGAGTTCACGGTGTTCTCCGGGAGCTCCGCCTGGGACCGAATCTCCAAGCGCCTGCGTGATAAGGCCCAGAACGCCTACATCAACGTCGACATCACGAAGGCTGACTTCGGGACCATCATCTCGAAAGCTATCAACGGGGACATGGACATGTTCTCACTGGGCGACGGGATGGAGTGGCCCGAATCGGACAACTTCCTCCGCTTCATTCCACCGTACGAGAACCCGGCGTTCATGTTCACGCGCTGGACCCACCGAGTCGAGGCGCCCGGCGTCGACTTCAACGGCAACGACCCCGAGACGGTCAAGGAGGACCTGCTCGGCGAAATGGCCGACTCCGTCGAGCCAAGCCACGTCTCGGTCACGGCCTCACAGGACACCGACGGCCAGGGGACGGCCGCGGTGTTCATCGAAGACATCACCGCCGACGAGTTCGCCGACATCATCAATTCGGCGGGCTATTCCTCCTCGACGCCGCAGGCCATTGGCGCGGGTTTCGACGACCTGATGCCCGTCGCCGACACCGCCTGGGAAGAGCATTACGAGCCCCACACGGGTGCGGGTGAGGAGAACCAGCAGCAGCGCAACATCGCCTACTACACGATCGAGGAGGTCAACTGGGAGACGGTCCAGGAGATGCCGACCGTCCACAGTGTCACCCAGCGCCTCTGGAGTCAGGACGTGAACATCCGCATGGCCGGCACGATGGAGAACCAGGCGTTCAACACCGTGACCATCGAGCGCGACGAGTAACGCCGGCCGCCAAGCTCGCCTCGAACTCCGTGCGAAAATTCTTCCCGTTGCCACGGTAAGCCCCTCCCACAGCCCAAAACACCAAATGAGCCGACTCAAATACCTCGGTAAACGCCTGCTGATGTCCATCCCGGTGCTCTGGCTCGGGACCAGCTTGACGTGGTTCATCATCTATCAGGGTCCGATTAACCCCGCCGCGTACGTTCTGAGTCAGTCACAGACACAGGACCCTGAGAAAGTCGAGGCCGCGGAGACCCAACTCGGCCTGAACCAACCGCCCCTGGAGCATTACGTCGATTGGATGTCGAGTCTCTTCATGCTCGATCTCGGCCAGACGTGGCTGCTCTATCCGGGGTCGAACGTCAACGCTCTCATCATGGACTTCCTCCCCCGGACGGTCTGGCTCGGCTTCTGGTCGGTGCTGATCGCGGTGTTCGTCGGCGTCCCGCTCGGCTTCTATGCGGGGCTTCGCTCGAACACGCTCGCGGACTATCTCGCCTCCGTCTCCGGCATCGTCTGGCGGGCGATGCCGAACTTCTGGCTGGCAGTCATCCTGCTCGCCGTGCTGGTCAACTCCGAGACGCTGTTCGGGTTCGACTGGGACAGCTTCCTCATTCCGCTTCCCTCCGGCGTGACCGGCAACCCACAGCTCGGCTATATGGAGGGGAAGCCGTGGGCGCTGTTCACCGAGCCCGGACACACGCTGGCGGCGATCAAGAAGATCCTGCCCGCCGCGATCGTGCTCGGCTCGGCGTCGATGGGCAACGAGATGCGTATCGGGCGCACCGCCGTGCTGGAGACGAAAAACGAGAAATACATCGACCTCGCACGTGCGAAAGGCGTCTCCGACCGGATGATTGTCTGGAAACACGTTCTGCGGAACGCGCTCGTCCCACTGGTCCCCATCATCACCAGCGAGGCGTTCCTGCTCATCGGCGGCTCGGTGCTTGTCGAATCTGTCTTCGGCATTCAGGGGATCGGCTTCCTCTTCTTCAAAGCCGCCATTCAAGGTGACCTCCCACTGGTCGGGACGCTGATGTTCGTTTTTATCGTACTCATGCTCACCATCAACATCGCACAGGACTTCCTGTACACGATCATCGACCCACGCGTCGGATACGGGGAGAACTGAGATGGCGACGAGAACAGAAACACGCTCGGGGACGGTTTGGACCCGCATCACGGACAACCCGCAGCCGGCGATAATCTGGGCCGGCGTCGCCGCGGTGCTCCTGTTGCTGCAGGCGGGCGCGCTGCTCCAGTTCGTTGGCACCCTGCTGGTCGACTTCATTCAGGCGGTTCCGGGCGGCTTTCAGGCGACGCTGGCCGCGTCGTTCACGGAGGCCGCCGGTGAGTCCCCGACGCTGCTCTCCCGTGAGACGATTCCAAACCAGGGCTACTACGACGGTAGTGGCTATCAGGGGACGTTCTTCGGCCTCTCGCCAGCGATGGCGTGGGCCGTCAGGGCTGCACTCATCTATCTCTACGCGGCGGCATGGACCTACTGGGCCTGGATCGCCTACGACTGGTACCGGGAGTACTACCGGGCCGCAGACTGGACGCCCCGCGACGACGTGGTCGACCGACTTCGGAGCCACGTCTGGGGCATCTTCGGCTTCGTCGTCGTCTTCATGTTCGTCACGATGGCGATCTTCGCGCCCGCGCTCGGGCCGACCACCGTCGAACAGAACCTCAAGAACCCCTACGGTCACACGACCAAATACTGGGACGGACAGTCGGTGCAGGAGACCACCGTCGGCGCCGCCAACGTCGCCTCACAGTCGGTCGGCTCCGAAAGCTCGAACGTCGGGCCCATGTCCTACGACGACTTCGGTCGGTTCCACCCGTTCGGAACGTTACCCACCGGGAAGGATCTCTTTACGTTCATCGCCGCGGGCTCGCGGATCTCCCTCATCATCGGCCTGCTCTCGGTCGGGCTCTCGGCGGGGGTCGCGGTGACGCTCGCGCTGCTCTCGGCCTACTACAAGGGCGCCGTCGACCTCGGGCTGGTGCTTGTCTCTGACTCGGTGATGGGGATGCCCCAGCTCCTCCTGCTCATCATGCTGACGGTGGTGTTGGGCGGGACGTGGATCGGGAAGCTCTACTCAGGGGCGTTCGTGCTCGCGCTCATCTTCGCGGGGACGGGCTGGCCCTATCTCTGGCGCTCGCTGCGTGGGCCCGCCCTCCAGGTGTCCGAACGGCAGTGGGTCGACGCTGCCAAGAGCTTCGGACAGAGCCCCGGCAGTATCATGCGCAAACACATGCTCCCCTACATCACGGGCTATCTGCTCATCTACGGCTCGATGACGCTGGGGGGCGCCATCATCGCCATCGCTGGGCTCTCGTTCCTGGGGCTCGGTGTCGACCCGCCCACCCCCGAGTGGGGCCGGGCGGTCAACGCCGGTCAGGACTACGTCGAAACCGCGTCGTGGCACATCTCGCTGGTGCCGGGGCTGCTCATCACGCTGGTGGTCACCGGCTTCAACGCGCTGGGTGACGGTATCCGCGACGCCATCGACCCAGAATCGGACAGCGCTGCCGGCGAGGCCGGCGGCCGAGGGGGTGGTGCCTGATGGCGCTGCTCGAAGTCAAGAACCTCAACACGACGTTCCACACGGAGAAGGAGACCATCCGCGCCGTGGACGGCGTCAGCTTCGAGATCGAGGAGGCCGAGACCCTCGGCCTCGTCGGCGAGTCGGGCTCGGGCAAATCAGTCACCGCTCGCTCCGTGCTCGGGCTGGTCGACGAGCCGGGCGTCGTCGAGGCCGACGCGATACGGTTCCAGGGCGAGGATCTCACCGAAACCGGCTGGGACGACGCCCGTGGCGACCTCTCCATCGTCTTCCAGGATCCGATCAACTCGATGAACCCGGTCTACACCGTCGGCAACCAAATAACGGAGGCCCTGCGTATCCACCAGGGGCTTCGGGGCAAGGCGGCGACCGAGGAGGCGGTCTCCCTGCTCGAGGACGTGGGCATTCCCGACGCGGCCCGCCGCGTCGACGAGTATCCCCACCAGTTCTCCGGAGGGATGCGCCAGCGTGCGGTCATCGCCATCGCGCTGGCGTGTGACCCCGACCTGCTCGTCTGTGACGAGCCGACGACGGCATTGGACGTGACAATCCAGGCCCAGATTCTCGAACTGCTCGACGAACTCCAAGCGGAAGAAGATCTCGCGGTGCTGTTCATCACCCACGATATGGGCGTCATCGAGGAGACGGCTGACCGCGTTGCCGTGATGTACGCGGGCGAACTCATCGAGACAGCGCCAGTCACCGAGCTGTTCGACCAGCCCAGCCACCCCTACACACGTGGCCTACTCGCGAGCATCCCCGGCCGGACGGTGAAGGGCGACCGTCTCCCAACGATTGCGGGGGAGGTGCCAACGGCGACCAGTGCCCCCACCGCCTGTCGGTTCGCACCGCGGTGTGACCACGCCTTCGAGGCGTGCGATCGGGTCCATCCCGACCGCATCACTGTGGGCGAGGACCACGAGGCAGCCTGTCTACTCTACGACGAGCAGTTCGATGCGGAGCCGCCTGCGGGCGGCGTCGACGAGGCCATCCGAGGTGAGGGCAAATGAGTGACCCGTATCTCGAAGTCAGGAACTTAAAGAAGTATTACGACACCGGCGGCCTGCTCGGCGGGAACCCCGTGAAGGCAGTCGACGGCGTCTCTTTCGACGTTCAGCAGGGCGAGACGCTCGGGCTCGTCGGCGAGTCCGGCTGCGGGAAAACCACACTCGGACGAACCATCCTCAACCTCGAGGACGCCACGGAGGGGGAAGTCACCTCCGACGGCCGGGATGTGAGCAGTATCTCGGGCAAGGAGCTCCGGGAGTGGCAGCGCGACGCCCAGATGGTGTTCCAGGACCCAGACTCCAGCCTCAACGACCGGATGACCGTGGGCGAAATCATTCGAGAGCCGTTGGATGCACACGACTGGAAGACATCTGGGGAGCGCCGTGACCGTGTCTTCGACCTGCTCGAGAAAGTCGGCCTGCGTGAGGAGCACTACTACCGCTACCCCCACCAGTTCTCGGGCGGGCAGAGCCAGCGTATCGGCATCGCGCGGGCGCTCGCGCTCGAACCCGAGTTCCTCGTGCTCGACGAACCCGTTTCGGCGCTTGACGTGAGCGTTCAGGCACGCATCATCAATCTGCTCGAACAGCTCCAAGACGACCTTGGCCTGACCTACCTGTTCATCGCCCACGACCTAAGTGTCGTCCGGCATATCGCCGATCGTACGGCGGTGATGTATCTGGGTGAGGTGATGGAGTTGGGCGATACTGAGGACGTGTTCAACGACCCTGCCCACCCCTACACTGAGTCACTGCTGTCGGCAATCCCCGGTTCTCTCTCCGACACTGGTGATCGAATCACGCTTCGTGGGACGCCGCCGAGCCCTCGGAACCCACCCAGTGGCTGCCGGTTCTCGACGCGCTGTCCCGCGAAGATTCGGCCCGAGGAGTACAGCCTCGAGGGCCACCAGTGGGAGGCCGTTGACGAACTCTACACGGTGCTTCGGGCCCGAGCGAATCAGGAGTTCTCGCTGCTGAAAGAGCTCAAGAAGCGACTCGGCCTCGAAGACGCCGAGACCGTCGACGAACTGCTGGTCAGCCTCTTCGAAGGCGCCACAATCGTTGATCAGGGCCGGGTCGACCTCCCGCTGGGCGAGGAGGAAGCGGCCATCGTCAGGGAGGCTGCTGATCTGGCCCGGCAAGGCGAGAACGCCGAGGCAAGCGCCCGAATCACAGAAGCGTTCGGCAGCGTCTGCTCGGAGGAACACCCAGAGGCGGTCGATGTCGGCGATGGCCGCCAGAGCCGGTGCCTCCGGCATGGCGAGGAGTACGACTCCCCGAGCGCGGTCATCGACCAGCGCTATCGTGGCGGCTCCGATGCCGATGCTGACGACGTACCGGCCGACGACTGAGCCGCTTCACTCCGGCTCGAACCGTCAAAAGAAAGACTGACCTGTCGGCGCTGTCTCCTTTGTAACTATGGCATGCGAGCGACCCCACAGCCGTTCTGCCGACGATCACTCCGCGGGTGAGTTAGCGTGACCGTCTCGCTTGCGGACATACGGGAGGCAGACCGTCGTATCGAGCAGGCAGCGGGCATCCGTCGGACCCCTATCGAGTACTCCGAAACGCTCGGCGAGCGCATCGGCGCCGAGGTAGCGCTCAAACTGGAACACTTCCAAAAGACCGGCTCGTTCAAACCCCGCGGTGCGTACAACAAAATCTCGCAGGTCGCCGACGCCGGCGAGGCAGAGCGCGTCGTGGCTGCGAGCGCCGGAAACCACGCACAGGGCGTGGCCTACGCCGCGACTGAGCGGGGGCTGGAGTCGCTCATCGTGATGCCCGAAACCGCTCCGCAGGCGAAGATCGACGCCACCCGCGGCTACGGCGCAACAGTCGAACTCCAGGGCGAGACGTTCGCCGAGGCGATGGCTGTCGCGCAGGCGAAAGCCGACGAGCCGGGCACCGCGTTCGTCCACGCCTACGACGACCCGGCCGTCATCGCCGGTCAGGGAACCCTCGGGCTGGAAATCCTGGAGCAGGTGTCCGACGTTGACACCGTCGTCGCCCCCATCGGTGGGGGCGGCCTCATCTCCGGCATCTCGATAGCGATGACTGCGGCGGAGTCGGACGTGCGCGTCGTCGGCGTTCAGGCCGAGAAGGCCGCCACCATTCCCCAGAGCCTCCAGAAGGGGTACCCCGTTGAGAACGAGACGCCCGACACCATCGCCGACGGCATCGCGACCGGCAGCGTCTCCCAGCGCACCTACGACATTATCGAGCAACACGTCGACGAGGTGGTGACCGTCTCGGAGACCGAAATCGCGGAGGCGACGCTCTGGCTGCTCGAGCGCACCAAGCAGATGGTAGAGGGGGCCGCCGCCACCTCCGTGGCTGCGCTCCACAATGACGAACTCAATTTCGAGGGCACCGTCGTTCCCGTCCTCTGTGGGGGCAACATCGATATCGCCACACTCCAGAACGTGTTGACTCGCGCGTTGGTCGACCGTCGGCAGTTCGTCACGATTCGGGTCCGCATCGACGACCGCCCGGGGGTGCTCGGTGAACTCGCCCAGCTCATCGGGAAACACGACACCAACATTCGGAACGTCCGCCACGACCGCTCTGAACAGGGGCTCCCGGTTGGGAAAGCCGATATCGTTATCCGCGCAACGACACCCGGAGAAGCCGCTATCGAACGCGTCATCGAGGAGATCAGCGAGGCGGGCTACCTCGTGCGGGACGTCACGCCTGCCTAATCTGTTCGTTCGAAGCCGTACTTCCTGGCCATTTCTTGTATTTCAAACACCACTTCCCCGATCAACGAGGGTCGTATTTGATATCGCAATATACGATTTATCTGCCCGAGATGCGTCACCGATCATAGTGGGCATCTAATCACTCTGGCCACAGAAACGCAGAAATCTGGAATTTCCAGCGGTCAGTTCGGCCGTCGGGAGACGTCCTGCAGCAGCGAACGGCGATTGAGGGGCTCAGCTGTAGAACGTGTAGATGTTCTCCAGGTACGTTTGGCGGACCTGATCCCCCCAGTTGTGGGTGTAGGTGTCGATGATGTCGCTTGCCACGTCTCCACGGAGATATTTGACCACACCACGGTCCCCAGTACGGTCTCGCAGGTGTGTGGTGAAGAAATGCCGGAAGTAGTGCGGTGTGACGTTCTCCCCCGCTCCGGCACCGACTTGGTGCCAGCCCATCTCTTCGGCGTACTGGCGGACGTGGTGGCGAACTGAACGAGCGGTCAAGCGTGCCCCCCACTCGTCGGCGGTCGAAACAAATAGCGGTTCGGCGGGCGAGCGGGAATCCGGCCGAATCGCCAGCCAGTGTTGGAGTGCCGCCTGAAGTTCGGTGTCAACGGGAACCACTGTTGCGCGCTTGCGCTTGTTCGACTCCACCCGTTCTTCGCCGTTGTGGGGCTGCCCGCGAGTGGGTGCAGCGTCGACGTAGAGCGCGTCACCGCGGCCGTCCAGCTGTGGGCGACCGTCGAGTTCGTACTTTTCGAGTCCAGGGTTTGAAAGCCGCAGATCCCGCAGGTCGAGGTTGCAGAGTTCCCCGACACGCATCCCCGTTTTCAGCAGCGTCAGGACGACAGCGTGGTGGAGCGGGTGCGAAATCGATGCGAGGAACTGCCCCATCGTCGCCACGTCGATCTCCCTGCGAGCTGGGTCTTTCTCGATGGACTCGTCCATCTCCTCCATCACCAGCCCCATCGGGTTGGCGTCGAAGGCGCCGACCTGGTTCATGTAGCCGTAGAACCGGTTCACCGTCGTCGCGTAGGTGGCGATGGTACTCGGCGAGAGCTCGCCACGAAGCGAGTGTACCCATGCCATGCAGTCACGGTGGCCGGCCTCCGCTGGATTCGTCGACGACCCCGCCCCCTCGCCGTCGGCGAGGAAGGACTCGAACCCGCGGAGCACCCGTTCGTAGGCCACCCGAGTCCGTTCCGCGCGGCCGTGCATCTCCATGTCTTCCAGGTAGTACGCCACCGGGTCGGCGATCTGCTGGGTTTCACTCATCGGTGAGCACGTAACCACCTTCGCGACCGCTGTACCGAACACGGTCACTCGCCTGGAGCGTCTCTTCGAGGCGCTCCTCGAAGTCGCTGACCAGCGCTTCGACTAATTCATCCCAGGAAACTGCATCCCCTGAATCGAGGGTCGCGAGCACACGGTCTTCAAGCCCGTTCCCCCCAGGGTTTGACCCCTGAGAAGTGGTCTCCTCGGGGCTACTCGTCTGGCCCGTGGATTCGGCCCTCTCGAGGCCGCTCCGGCCCGCCTGGACCATGGTCCGGACGAACTCACTCTGACTCATCTCGAGGCGGTCGGCAGCCTCGCGCCAGGCCTCGCGCTGGTACGCCGGCACCCGCGTCTTGACCTGCACTGTCTCGGTTCCGTCGGACTCCGTCGCCATAGCAGGGCCGTTCACCGCCGCGGTTATCAAGGTACCGAATATAGTGATTAGTGCCCTAATCTCCGTACACGGGGCCTGTTTGGGGCCCAAATGGGGTACCGCAACGGTCGATTACTGCATATCGGGTCCGTAATTGAAGAGTAGATGGTTCTCCACAGTGGTCCCGCATACGTTGATTACTCTTTTGTGAGTTCGAACGGCGGTTCGGCACCGTCCGGGAGCGGCGTCTCGTAGGGCTCGGTTTGTTCTTCAAACTCGGCCTGTGCTGCGGCAAGTCGCTCCTCGTCAGTGAGCAGATCCACAACTGATCCGGCCAGCAGCTTGGCAACGTAGGGAACTGCGTCCCGACCGAAGTCGCCGTTGGCCACCACGGCTTGCCACGAGTGAGCGGCTGTGCCGAGGGCCCAGGTTGTCGCCCGGAACTGCGCTGTTGGCGTGATCTGGCTCACGTCGCCGACGTCCGTCGAGCCGCCACCGACGTCACCCTCGTCGAAGGCGTCCATCGGTTCGGTGTAGAGTGCGACGTCGGTGGCCGCACTTCTGTGTGGTTCCTCGAAATCTGCGAGCTGACTCTCGATGCTGCCCTCGGGGAACGTTTCCTGCAGCTGCGCGGCGAGTTCGTGGGCTTCGTCATCGAATTCGACTGGGTCGAGTTCGGCCATGTTCTCCCGGAACGTGTCGGCGACGACGCTGTTGGAGACCAGCCGGTGACAGCCTGTGTAGTAGCGTTCGTTCACCTCGGTTCGGGTCATGGTCGCCGCGCCCTCGGCGACTTCGCGCAGCCACTCGGTCACCCGCTTGACACCGGTCCGCGTCGGGGCGCGGACGAAGTACCAGACCGACGCCTCTGCGGGAACCACGTTGGGTGCACTCCCGCCCTCCTGGATGTTGTAGTGGATCCGAACCTCCTCGGGAACGTGCTCACGCATGTACTCGCTGCCCATATTGAGCAGCTCGACGGCGTCGAGCGCGCTGCGGCCTGACTCCGGGGAGGCAGCAGCGTGTGCGCTCTCACCCTCAAACCGGAAGGAGAGCGAATCCAGGGCGAGTGAGCCACCCCGCTGAGGGGCGGTGTGGTCGCTCGGGTGCCAGGTGACGGCCGCGTCGAGGTCATCGAACGCCCCGTCGCGAGCCATGAACGTCTTGCCCACCAGCGTCTCCTCGGCGGGACAGCCGTAGAACCGTACTTCCCCCGCGATGTCACCGCGTTCGATGGCTCGTTTGACTGCGATGGCGGCGCCGACGCCTGCAGTCCCGAAGAGATTGTGTCCACAGCCGTGGCCCGGTCCGCCGGCCTCGATTTCCTCACGTACCGTTGAGACGGTCTGTGAGAGGCCTGGCAGCGCGTCGTACTCCCCGAGAATGCCGATCGTTGGCCCCTCGCCCTTGCCGTAGCTGGCGACAAACGCCGTGGGCATGCCACCGACGGCGCTTTCACGGTCGAACCCCGCGTCGAGCAGGAACTCCTGTAGCACCGCTGCGCTGTGTTCTTCGTGGAGTCCGAGTTCGGGGTTCTCCCATAACTCGAGGGCGAGGTCGTCCATCTCTCCGGCCAGTTCGTTGACGTCCTCGAACAGTTGCGCTTTCACGGCTGTTCGGGGGGACTGGGACGTCTTAATCCCTCGCCTTAGCAGATTCTGTCCTGTTACTCGAAAGATTCGCTGTCGGAGGTCGAACGAATACACCGCATGGCGCTATATAGATAGCGGCCTGGATTGTGCCTATCCGGATACTTTTCGAACAGGCGCCGTAGGAGGCTGTATGGACACAGAATCGGTGCTACTTGAGGAGATGACCTGGCGGGACGTCGAAGCAGCGCTGGACAACGGCACCCGGACTGCGGTTGTTGCCGTCGGCTCGATCGAACAGCACGGCCCGCACCTGCCACTGAAGATGGATACATTGGCCGGGGACGAACTCTCCGCGCGCATCGCACGCGAATTGGGCGATGCCGTGGCGGCGCCGACGATCCGCCCCGGCTGTTCGGGCCACCACATGGCCTTCCCGGGTACGATCACCATCTCCCCCGAGACGTTGATGGACACGATCCGCGGGTACTGTGACTCCCTCAACGAGCACGGCTTCGAGCACATCGCGCTGGTACCCACCCACGGCGGCAACTTCGCGCCGGTCAACACCGTCGCACCAGAGATTGCCCGTAAACTCGACGCGAGCGTCCACGCGCTCGCGGACCTCGGCGAACTCATGGCCCTGATGAACGAGGGTCTCCGCGAGGGCGGCGTCGACTATCAGGAGCCCGTGATCCACGCTGGGGCAGCCGAGACCGCCATCGTCCTCGCGGTCGCCAAGGAACTGGTTCGGACCGACGAACTCGAGGTCGGAACTGAGGGTGACGTGTCGACCGCGCGTCTTCTGAGTGAGGGGTTCGATGCGGTGTCGGAGAACGGTGTCCTCGGCGACCCACGGGAGGCGACCGCCGAAGCTGGTGAGTCCATCCTCTCGGTGATTACCGCAGCCTACGCGACTCACATTCGAGCGGAACGCGAGGCGGTCTGCCCGTCCAGAATGCAGGAGAACTAACCACTCCCGAAACGAAGCGAGCGTATGACACGAAACCGGACATCGGCAACCGATAGACAGCCGGTACGAATTATCGGCGCCCCGACTGACTACGGCCAGGACCGGCGTGGGGTGGACATGGGCCCGTCCGCCATTCGCTACGCCGGCCTCGCCGATAGCCTCGGGAACGCTGGCGTGGAAACGGACGACGTCGGTGACCTGCTCGCACCACGGGCTGAAGAGCGCGACCCCGAACACCGGACCCCGAGCAAGGGGGAGGCAAGGTTTCTCCGGGAAACCCAGGACGTCTGTGTTCGACTCTCGAAGGAGGTCCGTGCGGCCCTCGTCGACGACCACACGCCGCTCGTGCTCGGCGGGGACCACTCCGTCGCCATCGGTTCGCTCGTGGGATCGGCTGCAGACGCCGATATTGGCGCGGTCTGGTTCGACGCCCACGGCGACTACAACACACCCTCGACCAGCCCCTCGGGCAACATCCACGGGATGCCGCTGGCGGCCGCACTCGGCGTGAAAGAGTGGGCCGACACCGACTGGGCCAACGCCGCGGGACTCAGTGAGGAGAACATCGCCATCGTCGGCCTGCGGTCGATCGACGACACGGAACGCGAACTTCTCGCCGAGAGCGATATCACCACCTACACGATGTCGGATATCGACCAGCGCGGACTCGCCGAAGTGGTCCGGTCGGCACTCGCCGTCGCCTCCGACGGCGTCGACGGCTACCACGTGAGTCTCGACCTCGACTGGCTCGACCCGACAATTGCCCCCGGCGTCGGGACGCCGGTCCGAGGTGGCGTCACCTACCGAGAGGCCCACCACGCGATGGAGATCCTCGCCCAACAGGGCGGGATGCGCTCGATGGAACTGGTGGAAGTCAACCCGATTCTCGACGAGAGTAACGAGACCGCGCGGATGGCGGTCGAACTCGCCGCCAGTGCGTTCGGCAAGCAGATTCTCTGAAGCGGCTCACCGCTCGCTGGCTGGTCGAACCCGCTCGGCGACGTTCTGCTCGGTACCGGCTACGGCGACGAGGATCCCGCGTTTCCCGAGTGGTGTGATGAAGTCGGCGTGACGTGGCTCCTGATGACGGGCAACGAGGGGAAAGAGGAAGGCAAGAACATTGACACGGAGTTGATTCAGGCCGGGCCGCTGGCCTGACCGGACTGAACGGCGAGAGATCGACCGCTTCTACATATCGTCCCAGGCGTGCAGGCCACGCCCGACCGAGGTGATAGAGGCGATCCATCGCGTCGCGACGGCCTTCTTGAGGAACTTCGCGCCGAAGCCGCCGAACGTGCCGAACGGCAGCGCGTCGATATCATGGGCGACCGCCTTGTCGCCGATGGAGATGAGCGTGCCCTTGTCCTCATGGGTCCACGTTTCGAGCGGCTGGCCCTGTGCGGCCTTCAGCAGGTTCTTGCCAGCGACTTCCGCGGCCTGCCAGGCAGCCTGTGCGGTGGGGGGCGCGACGTTGTCGTCGCCCTGGTCGATGAGCGCGGTGTCGCCAATGGCGAACACCTGCTCGTCGCTGGTCTGGAAGTCCTGGGCCGCGAAGACGCGGTTCGAGCGGTCATCTTTGTCGATGTCGGCGTCGGCCAGCTCTTCCTGGCCGGTGATGCCGCCGGTCCAGAGGAGCAGATCGGAGGACATCTCCTCGGGGTCGGTGTCTTCGCCGCCGCCGAGGTAGACCGTCTCTTCGTCGACACTGGAGATGAACTCGCCGCACTCGATGTTGATGTCGGCCGCCTCGAGGCGCTTCCGGATGGCGCCCTGCACCTCTGGGTCGTTGCCGGGGAACACTTCGTCCAGCCCTTCGACGAGGTGGATCTCGAGGGGGGCGTTGTGGTCGTCGCGGTAGGCCGCGATTTCGCCGGCGGCCTGGATGCCTGAGAGGCCGGCACCGCCGACGAGCACCTGTGCAGGATCGTTGTGCGAGGCGTCAGCGGCCAGGTCTTTGATTTCCTCGTGAATCTGCCGGGCGTCGTCGAGGCCCTTCAGGGTGAGCGCGTGCTCGCGCAGGCCGTCGATACCGAAGAACGCGGTGGCGCTGCCCAGCCCGAGCAGGAGGGAGTCGTAGTTGACGTTGTCGCCGGCGTCGAGTTCGACCGTCTGGCTCTCCGTATCGACACCGGTGACACGGTCCTGCGTGAACTCGCCCCACTCTGGCAGTAGCTCCGAGCAAGGAACGGTGACTTTCGAGGCCACGTCCGGGTTCCGGATGACGCGGTGGACCTCGTGGAGCACGAGGTGGTAGTCGTGTTCGTTAATCCAGACGAGTTCGACGTCTGCATTGGTGCGTTCGACTTCTGCTTCGAGTGAGGAGACGGTTCCCGCCCCCGCGTAGCCAGCTCCGACAACGACGATTCGGTGAGTCATGAGGTAATGTGAATCGGGCACGGGTAAAGTCGCTGCGAAAGACGAACGACCGGAGAACCCCTGGCCCAGTTCCGAGGTCGACACCGAGGGGGTCGCTGTCCTGCTGCCGTCTGCGTTCCGCGGTGGGGTCGGTGATGGGGGGTCGGGGGTCGTCGGCCTCAGCAGCACGCGCCGTCTCGGCGGTGACGGCAGCCGTCGGCGATGCCTCAGCGACCGGTGGGGCAGTGAACCCCCGCTCGTCGCGATCGGTGACCTACTCCAGAGAGAGGCCTGCGTGCCACTGGTCGACGCCGGCTTCGGCTTTCTTCTGGTCCATCTTCGCCAGCAGTTTGACCGCGAGGCTGGCCGTTTCGGCGGCGACGGACTCGCCTTCGGTCATGAACTCGCCGGTAATACGGTTGGCGAACACCGAACAGACCGCGCCGGCACGCAGCCCGTAGATGTTCGCAATCGTCATGAGTGCGGCCGCCTCCATCTCGATGTTCAGGACGTTCGCCTCACGCAGTTCCTGGACCAGGTCGTCGCTGCCGGCGGCTTCGAACCCAGCAAAGCCGTCTCGGCCCTGCCCTGCGTAGAAGGAGTCCGCAGACATTGTGAGGCCGACGTGGTAGTCGTGGCCCAGTCGCTCGGCGGCGGCGACGAGTGCCGAGACGACTTCGTGATCTGCGACGGCGGGGTAATCCTCTCGGACGTACTCGTCGCTGGTCCCCTCCTGCCGGACAGCACCGCTGGTGATCACCAGGTCGCCAACCTCCATCCCGGGCTGGATGGCGCCACAGGAGCCGACGCGGATGAAGGTGTCCGCGCCTACTCGGGCGAGTTCCTCGATGGCGATGGCTGCCGACGGCGAGCCGATTCCCGTGGAGGTGACAGAGATGTCGGCGCCGTCGTAGTGGCCCGTCGCAGTGCGGTACTCCCGGTGGTGAGCGATCTCCTCGGAGTCGTCCCAGAGCGGCGTGATCTTGTCCAGCCGTTCGGGGTTGCCTGGGAGAAGGACAGGCCCGGAGATATCGCCGGGGGAGAGCTCGATATGGTACTGCATTTCGTCGTCTGAGTCGTCGACCATACCCAGCCGATTCTGGGGAGAGGGCTGTAAGCTTATCGCGTTCGGGCGGGAGGGCGCTGCTCAGATTCCGGCGAGCAGTGTTTCGAAGAAGCGGTCCTGGTTCGGCAGGTCCTCGCGCTCACCCCGGTCGTCTGCGAGGTCAAGCCAGCGCAGCACGACCACCATCTCGTCTTCGGGGTTCACCCAGACGACGTTCTGGCCGTGGCCGAGGAAGGCGTATGCTGATTCAGGCGCTGAGGGCCAGAGTGTGTTGTTCGTGTTCAGCCAGAGGAGGAAGCCGTAGTTCTCGTACTCCGAACAGGGCGTCGTCGCCCGCTCGACCCACGCTTCGCTGAGCAGGCGCGTGCCGTCCCACTCACCCTCGTTCAGCAGGAGGTGGCCGGCCCGCGCGAGGTCCGTGGTCGGACTCCAGAAGCCGCCACCCCAGTGGCCGCCGCCTGAGACGGACTCCATGGTGACGCCCTCGACCGCGACCTTGGAGTTGTAGTAGCCGTGCCACTCCCACCGCCGGCTGGCGCCGATGGGGTCCATGATTTCGTGGGCGAGCACTCTGGGGAGGGGTTTGGCGTGGAGCCGCAGCAGCGAGAGCGCGAGGCGGTTGATTCGCACGTCGTTGTACTCCCAGAACTCACCGGGGTTCTTGAGTTCCCGGGGCTCCCTTTTGCCGGGCCCGTCGGTCTTCCCGACGCCGCGGTTGCGGTCGATGGTATCCGGCCGGTCGAACAGCTCGCCCTCCCACTCGGAGGTCTGCTGGAAGAGGTGTTTCCACGTAATTTTCGCGTTGTGGTCGCTCTCGAACCCATCGTCGCCGGACCACGTCCGGCTGCCAGCGGAGCGTCGCTCCTCGCTGTCGTCGATATCCTCCGCGACGCGGCTTTCGAGGTCGAACTTCCCTTGGTCCCACGCCACGCCACCGGTGAGGCTCAAAAACGATTTGGCACAGGAGAAACAGTGGTCCACTCTTTCGGTATCGCCCCACTCCGCGACCAGTTTGCCTTCCTTCAGGATGACGCCGGCAGGGCCGCCCCGGCGGTCCGGCACTGGTCCCAAAAAGCCGCCGAGTTCACCCTCCGTCTCGTCGAATGACTCGAGGTCCGGCATGTGGTACTGGACGGTCTCGTCGGGCGTGCCGTGGGTCAGGTGAAAGTTCACGGCGTCGTTGACGGCGTCGGCGTCGAGGCCGACAGCTCCGGGGTCGACACGCGTGAAGCCGCCCTCATCGTGCGGGTCTGGGAACTCCATACCCCGGCTGTGACGGGCGGCGGCAAAAGCGCTGGTGTGGCGGCGACGCGGGGGTACCCCTCACAGACGACGAACTCGACCCGCACTAGGTTGGTGACATCGTCGTCCGCGACAGCGCGACGGCCACCCGCTGAGTCCGAGAACTGGTCACAAAACCGCGAGCCGTATTTGGGAAAAAGCGTGGCCGGCCTACAGCACGCCCATGGTTTCGAGACGCTCCGGCAGATACGTATCGGTCACGAAGTCCAGACCGCGCGAGGCCAGTGCCTGCTGCTCGGCCTTCTTCCCGATGTCGAGTTGGAGTTCAATCTGCTCTTCCCAGAACTCCGTCTGGAAGCGGGGGTCTGAGAGCTCCGACTCCAGTGCGTTGATGTCTGAATCCGCGAGCGGGTCCGTCGGCAGGTCGTAGTCGACGATGTCCTGTGGTCGGATGCCGACGTAGTCGGCCCCGGGCGTCGCCAGATACTCTGAGAGGTGGGCGGATTTGATGGAGCCGTACGCGACCGAGCCGTAGATGCGGTAGGACCACGGGTCACCGTCACAGAAGACCAGCACCGGCAGGTCGAGTTCGTCGTGGAGGCGCTTGATAATACGTCGGGTCGCCCGTGCGGGCTGGCCTTTGAGGTGGACGACGAGACAGTTGTGCTCGTCGTCGAAGCCGTTCTCGATGAGGCGGTCGCGCATCCCACCGGTCTCGACGCACATGACGAAATCAATCTCGTGGTCGAGGAACTCGATAGTGTCTGGGTTGTTGGGAATCTGATACCCGCCTTCGCCCACGTCTTTCTGGCAGTGGATTTCGCGCTCGCCCCGGCGAGTCTGTTCGCGGAGTTCGAGCGGGCCCATCAGGGTCGCACCGGACTCCTCCGGGCGCATATGGAGGTCCTCACGGGTGACGCCCGTGACAATTTCGAGGTCTTCGACGAGGCTGTTGGATTCGTCCTGTCCGCTGAATTGGGCCTCCTCGTTGTCCCAAGACTCCGAGAGGTAGTAGAGTTCACGCAGGGTGGAAGAGCGGTCCTCGTCCAGTTGGTTCGCGAGGAACTCGATGGTGTAGGCGGCCTTCAGAAGCTTTCGGGCTCCGCCCACCGAGTTGGCCGAGCGATTGGAGGTGCGGTCGCCGTAGACCCAGACCTTCTTTTCCGGGTCGTACTCGATGTTGCTCTTCGTCCGGGTCGGCAGCTCCATGTGGGGGATCTCGCCGGCCGCGAACTGGTCGTAGAACTCGGCGGCCAGTTCGATGAGCTGTTCCCGGGCCGCCTCGTCGCTTGGGTTGGGTTGACTGGACATTAGGCGTTCACCGTGAGTTTCTCGTCGTCGACGCCGTCCACGTTGACGGAGGCGTCGGCGTCAGTCGACAGGCTGTATGAAAGGGTCTCTGTCTCGCCGGATTCGACCGTCGGCGACCACTTGATGAACCACTCGTCGTCCATCTCGATAGCGGTCGCCTCGGCGGGCACGTCGCCCGGTTTGGCAGTGACGATCTCCGTGATGTCGGGCGTTTCGTTGCGGTCGGAGTGGTTCTCGACCGTGAGTTTGACCGAGTCGCCGTCACGCACGCGGTCGACGCCGACGTTGTTCATGATGCGGGCCATGGCGCCGTCGATGTCGGGGTACTGGCGGCCCGTGACCTGGGCGACTTTCTCGGCCATCTGAGGCAGGATGCGCCCGAGCACGTCCTGTTTCTCGCGGCGCTTAGCCATCGACCGGCGCTTGTTGAGGTAGGATTTGAGTTCGCGGGCGGCCTCGCGGATGGCGAGTTCAATCTCGTCCTCGATTTCGGGGATGTTCGCCAGCGCGTCCTTCGATTCGCTGGTGAACGGCACGTTGGTGGAGGCGACGTGGACCATCAGCACGGCCGGCCCCGAGGGCATCCCGGAGCCGCCGGGCTGGTCAAGCCCGTAGTTTCGCCAACCGATCTGTTTGACCACGTCCGTGATGGCACAGGCGCCGCGCTGGTAGACCAGCGGGACACGGTTGGCAAAGCGCATGAGGTCGATAGGGCCGCCCGCTTCGAGTTCGCCGCCGTAGGCGATGCCGGCCTCGACGACGAACGGGTCGCCCCCGTGCACTTCGGCGTCGCGGGTCGCCGCCGAGTAGAAGTCTGCGTCGTACTCTTTTCGGAGGCCAGCCTCGACGAGTTCGGCCGTGATGGGGGCCAGACAGTCTGTTGGCGGCGAGAGGATATCCGTTTCCCGCATCGCCGTCAACAGCTTCGAGGCGGTGTCCCGGCTGCCGGCAACAGCCTTCACGTCCGGCGGGTCGTCCGGAACCGTCTCCATCCGGCGCCAGAGTTCCTCGACGATGTTCTCACGAGCGGTCTCGCCGAACGTCTCGTCGTCGTACTCCTCGGTGGCGTCAGCCTTCTCGTCGATCAGCGTGTTGATCTCCGAGTGGGTCAGCCGCATCCGGTTGGGTAGTTCTTCGTCTCCTCCCGCGGCCAGTCCTTCGGCCAATCGCTCGGCGAGGCCGTGAACTGCCGCGTCGTCCTTCCGTTTCGAGGTGGCGTCGTCGACCAGGCTGTACAGTGTCGTCGTCAGGCGGTCGCGCTCGTTCTCTCGGTCGAACGCAGTAAGCTCCGTCCACGCGGCTTCGACGGCGTTCTCGCGAACGGTCGCGCCGAACGTTTTGCCCGTCTCGTTGCCGACTTCGTCGGCCACGGTGTCGACGATATCCACGAGGTGGCTGTAGGTGGTGCGCTCGCGGCTTGAGAGGCTGTTGACGACGCGGTCCGCGAATGCGTCGGTCGCCTCGGCCCCTTTGTTGGTAACGGCGTCACGGATCGCGGCCTCGATAGCGTCTGCGGCTTCCGTGTCCGCAGGCCACCCGAGCTCCCGGCCAAAGTACAGGTCGCGGAACTCGTTCAGGACGCTGTCGGCGGTCTTCTTTCCGACCCGGGTGAACTCATTTTGCATGAACCCCGAGACGGAGTAGGAGTCCGTGGCCGACAGCATCTTGATGAGCGTCCCCAGTTCGACGCCGTGGGGGTGGGGTCGGATTTCCTTGGTCTCGGCAGGGAGTTGATCAGTCCCGCGCTCGAACTTCAGCGGCTCCGCCATCCCTGGCTCACGGAGTTCGATTCGGGCGTGGGGGTTGACGACCGCGGTGTGTTTGATGTAGTCGTGCAGCTGCTGGCGGGCCCGCATGTTGGCCTCCATCTCGAGTTCGATGCGGGTGCCGTGACTGCGGTCCCAGGTGGTGGTGTTCTCGCGCTTGATTTCGGGCTCGTTGGTGTCGGTGTCGATGATGAGCTCGAAATACTGGGCCTCGGTACTCCCCTCGGTTCGGGAGGTGATTTTCGCGGGTTTCCCGGAGGTGAGTTGGGAGTAGAGCACGGCCGCGGAGATGCCGATCCCCTGCTGACCGCGGCTGTTTTTTACGCTGAGTGCGCCCTCATTGGCGACGACGAAGTTCTCGTCGTCCCCGTTCGCGCCAGGAACCGACACGTCGTAGACGTACCCCGGAGGTTCCGTTTCGGTAACGTCGGTCACCTCGAGCAGACACATATCCGACTCGGTAAGGCCCTGGAGCTGCTGTATCGACTCCCAGAGGGCTTCCAGTTCGGTCGTCGGCTGGTGGTCCTCATCCAGCAATCCCTTCTCTTTCAGGTTGTGGACGTAGCGTGGCCCCTCGGCGTATTCCCCGTCGAGAGCGTCCTCAATGAGTGACTGGTACTCCGTCGCGTGGTCGAGACTCGAACCGATCCCCGCACCCATCAACAGTCCGGGAACTGTATCGGGGACAGTCTTCGCGTTCGCGGGGCCGACCCGGATATCGTCGAGGAGTGCCGTTGGAACGCGTTTGTACCCCTGTTGAGAGGTGTCCATCCCCCTTGAGAACACGCCTGCGAGTTCGACGTCCTCGCCGAACACCGTCGTCCGGTAGACCGTCGACGGATCGTCGGCGTAGCCAGTCGGGTTCTCGATGGTTTCGGTCGTTGCGACCACTCCCTGCATGTTCCAGAGCGCAGAAAGCTGCCGGGCGAGGCTCTCGCTGGTCGTCGTATGCGAGAGTTCGGTGCTGGGGTGGGACTCGGAGCCATCACCCTGATAAAGGGCAGCGATGAACGTCTTCTGCTGTTCTGCCGGGAGCCCGAACACGAAATTCGGCACGCGCTTCTCCGTCGAGGTGATTCCACAGGCGGAACCCAAAAACATCGCCAGGGGCGAGCCAAACGCTTCCACGCGGGTCGAACTGCGCTCACGTTCGACCGTCGTCGACGAACCGGTCACTGCCGCGACGGCCTGCTCGGTCGCCCCGATGAGCGCAGACTCGTGGGAGCCGAACGTGAACCCGACCTGTCGGTCGCCGACATGTCCCTCCGAGATGTAGTGGGCGAGCAGCTCGAGGAACGAGTCGTCAACCGGAACTGAGATTGGCATCGTCGTCTCGTCGCCGCCGACCTGGTACGTCCTGAAGGTGCAGTCGGCCGCGATCCCCTCCCAACCGAGTTCGAGCACTTTCTCCGCCGGGAGATACCCCTTCTCGAGGTAGTTCGTCTCCAAACTGTCCTTGAGGATCTCCACGCCGTCGTACCGGTAGTAGGACCGCTTTCGGTCGCTATCGGGGGACGGCTTCTTCCGAACTATCTCCCCGGTTTTTAGCTGCTCCAGCTGCTCCCGGTCGAACCCGGAGACGTAGAGCCGTCGGTCCTCGACCTGTTCCGGTGTGATGTAGTCGAGGAGGTTCACCTCCTCCACCGCCTCGCCGGCTCGCGGAAGGCGACGGGGTGCGAGGATATGGTCACCGGGTTCGAGCTCCCCAGCCTTCAGTTCCTCCGTTTCTCCACGACTCGTGACGCCGAACACACTGTGGTTCCCCGTAACCTCGACGCTACGGCCGCGCTCGGTTGAGATTTCGTAGGTCCGTTCGTCGGTTTCGTGGCGGATCGCATGGGTTAGGGACTGCCACGTGAGTTGATGGTCGTCCCGGGTGAACGACGGAACGTCGATGTCGTCCGGGACACGGGCTGTCGCCGCCCCATCTTCCGGGAGATAGGCGTCACAGATGACGCCGATGGGAAGGAACTCTATCTCGCCGTTTCTTCGGACGAGTAGTCGCTGGTCGGGGGTGAGCGACTGCTCACGAGCGTGGAACCGGGAGCCATAGAGCAGTTTCCCGAACACTTTCGGTAGCTGTTCCTTGGTGATTCCTGGACCGTTGTCCTCGATGACGAGGCGGTAGTAGTCGCCGACCTCGCGGATTTCGACGTAGATGTCGGGTCGGAAGCCTGCCTCTTCGGTGGCGTCGAGGGCGTTGTCGACGGCCTCTTTCACCGCAGTCACCAGCCCGCGGGCGCCCGAGTCAAACCCGAGCATATGTTTGTTCTTCTCAAAGAACTCGGCGATGGAAATCTCGCGTTGGCCCTCGGCCAACTCTTCGGCCGTCGCAGAGCCTTCGCCAAGTGTCGTCTGCTGCGAGGTCATTCTGTACGTTGGCTACCCGGCGACCGCTTAAAGTCCCTTTCGTAGCATGGTGGAACTGAAATTCCCGGGCCATCACGGGTAGGAGTCACTTACTGGTCGGTGCTGGACTGTCTTGGAGGCGGCTTCGTGAGCACTCTGCTTGGTGAGCACCCTAGGGGACTCGCGCGGGGCTGGAATGCACCTACTAACGGTGGGTCGAACCGGGGCAGAAAACAGGTTTTCTTTCATCCGAACTCCGCTTTGGCGAACGGTAACTTCCCTCCGGCGTAGGCGACTTTTGATTCGCGAGCGCGCCCGCGCGTGCGGACCCTTTATCGGTGGGGCCCGCCTACCTTGGGGCACGCTCTATGTCAGAAGAGAACGCCGAATACGGCGCGGGCCAAATCCAGGTTCTGGAGGGGCTCCAAGCCGTCCGCAAACGCCCGGCCATGTATATCGGGTCCACCGACGGCCGTGGGCTCCACCATCTCGTCTACGAGGTCGTCGACAACGCGATCGACGAAGCCCTCGCCGGTCACTGCGACCGCATCGAGGTCACGATTCACGACGACGGCTCCGTCTCCGTCACGGACGACGGTCGCGGGATCCCCGTCGACACTCACGAGGAGTACGACCGCCCCGCCCTCGAGGTCATCATGACCGCCCTCCACGCTGGCGGGAAGTTCGACAGCAAATCCTACCAGGTTTCCGGCGGCCTCCACGGCGTCGGGGTCAGCGTGGTCAACGCGCTGGCTTCGCGCCTGACCGCCGAGGTGCGCCGCGACGGCGCCCTCTGGCGCCACGAGTTCCACCAGGGCGAACCCGTCGGCGATATGGAGAAGGTCCGCGAGCTTAACCCTGAGGAGGGGACGGGGACCACCATCCGGTTCTGGCCCGACGAGGAGATATTCGAGGCCACCGAGTACGAGTTCACCACGCTGGAGAGCCGACTCCGTGAACTCGCCTTCCTCAACAGCGGTGTCCGCATCGAACTGGCGGACGAACGCGAGGAGGACGAGGATGGGGAAATTCGCCGGCAGGTCTTCCAGTTCGAGGGCGGCATCCGAGCGTTCGTTCGCTACCTCAACGAGACCAAGAGCCCGCTCCACCAGGACGTCGTCTACTTCGAGGACGAGGAGGATGGTGTCCAGGTCGAAATCGCGATGCAGGCCACCGACGAACTCCAGGGCTCGGTCCACTCCTTTGCAAACAACATCAACACCCGCGAAGGCGGGACCCACCTCACCGGGTTCAAAACCGCACTCACGCGAGTCGTCAACGAGTACGCCAACAGCGAAGGGTTGGCCGGCGACGTGGACGGGAACCTCACGGGCGAGGACGTGCGTGAGGGACTCACCGCCGTCGTCTCGATCAAACATCCCGACCCCCAGTTCGAGGGCCAGACCAAGACCAAGCTGGCCAACAGCGAGGTCCGAGGCGTCGTCGAAAGTGCCGTCCACGAAGGGATCGGCACGTATTTCGAGGAAAACCCCGACACCGCCCGACAGCTGGTCGCCAAGGCTGCCGAGGCTGCGAAAGCTCGGCAGGCAGCGAAGAAGGCCGAAGAACTGACTCGCCGGAAGTCCGCACTCGAGTCGACAGCCCTCCCCGGCAAGCTCGCGGACTGTCAGAGCCGCGACCCCGGCGAGGCCGAGCTGTTCGTGGTGGAAGGTGACAGCGCCGGCGGTTGCTTTACTGGTGATACAGAAGTGGCGCTGGCTTCCGGACGCTCCATCACCTTCGAGGAACTAGTCGAGGAACGGGAGAACGGTGAGTCACACTACTGCTACACGGTGAAAGACGACGGCAGTATCGGGGTCGAACGGATCGAGAGCCCGCGCGTCACGAAAGAAGAGGCGGAACTCGTGGCAGTAACCCTCGACAACGGCGAGCGCATCAAGTGTACCCCGGACCACGAGTTCATGCGTCGGGACGGCAGCTACTGCGAGGCAGCAGACCTCGACGACGGCCAATCGCTGATGCCGCTCTACCGGAAGATATCCGACACCGCGGAACCGGAAATAACGATAGACGGCTACGAGATGGTTCGACAGCCGAACACACGCAATTTCTGGGAGTTCACTCACCTTCTGGCTGACCGATACAACATCGAAGCCGGGTGCTACGACGCCGACGACGGTGATCACAAACACCACGTCGATTTCGACAAACGGAACAACCGCCCGGACAATATCGAGCGCCTCCCGAAGGAGGAGCATCTCGAACTGCACCGGGAGCATGCAGCCGAAACCCTCCACACCGAAGCGGTTCAGGAGAAACTCCGCGAGCTACACAGTACCGCCGAGTTCCGGGAGATGATGAGCGAGCGGATGCAGCAGGAAGGGACGGTCGAAATCCTTCGGGAACAGGCCAAAGAGCAGTGGGACGACGAGGAGTACGCGCAGTTCATGCAGGATGCCTGGCGGGAGTTCTACGAGAACAATCCCGAGTACAGGCGGCGAGTGAGAGAGCGTCTCACGAAGGAGGCACGCGAGTACTGGGCGAACGAGCAGCACCGCGAGGAGCAGTCCGAGCGAGTCGAACAGTACTACGAGGACAACCCCGAAGCAATCGAATCCCGTCGAGAGGAAGCCAAGGAGCAGTGGGACGACGAGGAACTGCGGGAGTGGCGGAGTCGGAAGACCGAACAATGGGACGAGGAGTTCCGCGAGAACCGGATGGAGGCGTACAACGAAACGTACTACGAGAACACCATCCCCTTCATGAAGGAGGTGCTGGAAGCGGAAGGCGATCTCGACGAGTTCGACGAGCGGCGGCGGAAGAACGCTGACCCAAACGTCCTCACAAAGGAGACGACCATCGAGAAGTTCTTCGAGGACGAGAGCGCGCTCCGTGAAGCGGTCTCAGCGCACAACCACTCTGTCACCTCCGTCGAACGACTCGATGAGACCGCAGACGTGTACGACATCGAGGTGCCGGGAACCCATAACTTCGGCCTCGAATCCGGGGTGTTCGTCCACAATAGCGCCAAACAGGCCCGGAACTCCGAGTTCCAGGCCGTCCTTCCCCTGAAGGGGAAGATCCTCAATGTCGAGAAACACCGGCTTGACCGGGTGCTCGAGAACAACGAGATCCGTGCACTCATCACCGCCATCGGGACGGGAATCGGCGACGAGTTCGACATCGAGGAGGCCCGCTACGAGAAGATCATCATGGCGACCGACGCCGACGTCGACGGCGCCCACATCCGGACGCTACTTCTCACTTTCCTCTACCGGTATATGAAGCCGCTCATCGAGGCGGGCTACGTCTACGCGACCAAGCCGCCGCTCTACCGGGTCCGCTACCGTGGCGAGACTTACGACGTGATGGACGAGGCAGAGCGCGACCGCGTGGTCGAGGAGGTCTGTGACGGCAACCCCTCGCAGGTCCAGCGGTTCAAGGGGCTCGGGGAGATGAACCCCGAACAGCTCTGGGAGACGACGATGAACCCCAAAAACAGAGTGCTGAAGCAGGTGACGCTCGATGACGCCGCCGCCGCAGACAAGATGTTCTCGGTGCTGATGGGCGACGCCGTCGGGCCGCGCAAGCAGTTCATTAAGGACCACGCCGAGGACGCTGAGTGGGTGGATATATGAGTACGGATCTACCGGACGACGAGAGCCAGGACATCGCTAAACGCATCGAACACGTCCGTATCGAGGACGAGATGGAGCAGTCCTACATCGACTACGCGATGTCGGTCATCGCGGGTCGGGCGCTGCCGGACGTGCGAGACGGGCTGAAACCGGTCCACCGCCGCATCCTCTATGCGATGCACGAAGACGGCCTGACCTCCGGGTCCGGCCACCGCAAGTCCTCCTCCATCGTCGGGACCACCATGGGGGACTACCACCCCCACGGCGACTCCGCCATCTACGACGCGCTGGCCCGGATGGCCCAGGACTTCTCCATGCGCGCGCCGCTGATCGACGGCCAGGGGAACTTCGGCTCCGTCGACGGCGACCCGCCGGCGGCGATGCGGTACACGGAGGCCCGGATGGCCCCCATCGCCGAGGAGCTGCTCGACGATATCGAGAAGGACACCGTCGACTTCTCGGGCAACTACGACGACCGCCTGCAGGAGCCCGACGTGCTCCCGTCGGCGTTCCCGAACCTGCTGGTCAACGGCAGTTCCGGTATCGCCGTTGGGATGTCGACCAACATCCCGCCGCACAACCTCCGTGAGGTGACGAAGGCCACCATCGAGCTCATCGAGAACCCGGACGCGACCATCGAGGACCTGATGGAGCACGTCAAGGGACCGGACTTCCCGACAGCCGCGAACATCGTCGGCCGCAACGGCGTCCACAAGGCGTACAAGACCGGTCGCGGTCGGCTGCGTCTCCGCGCGGAGTTCGAGACGTTCGAGGAAGAAGGCAAGATCATCATCACCGAACTCCCTTATCAGGAGAACAAAGCCCGCCTCGTCGAGCACATCGCCGAGGACGTAAAGGAGGGCGCTATCGAGGGGATTCGGGACCTGCGCGATGAGTCCGACCGCGATGGGATCCGTATCGTGATCGAGCTCAAGCGCAACGCGATGGTGGACGTGGTGAAAAACCAGCTGCTCGAGTCGCACCTCGAGATCACCTTCGGCGTCATCAACCTCTCGCTGGTCGACGGCCAGCCGAAGGTGCTCACCCTCAAGGAGACCCTGGAGGAGTACGTCAAGCACCGTCGCGAAGTCGTCCGCCGGCGCAGCGAGTTCGATCTCGGTGAGGCCGAGGACCGCGCGCACATCCTCGAAGGCCGGCTGAAGGCCCTCGAGAACGCTGAGGACGTGGTCGAGGCAATCCGCAACAGCGAAGACCGGGACGCTGCAAAAGCAGCCCTACGGGAGATGTGGGGCTTCAGCGAGGAGCAGGCCGCCCACATCGTCCGGATGCAGCTCGGTTCGTTGACCTCGATGGAGGTCGAGGCGATTGAGGACGAGTACGACGACGTGCAGGCCGAAATCGAGCGCCTCGAGAGTATTCTCGGCTCAGCTGAGGAGCTCGACGCGGTCATCATCGAGGAACTCGAAGCCGTCGCCGAGGAGTACGGCGACGAACGCCGTACCTCCTTCATCGCCGACACGGGCTCGGTCACCCACGAGGACCTGATTCCGGAGTCCGAACAGGTCGTCGTCATGACCGAGGACGACTACATCAAGCGGATGGAGCTCTCTGCGTTCCGCGCCCAGAACCGTGGTGGGAAGGGCATCATCGGCACCGACCTCAAGGAGGGCGACTCCGTCGCCTCTGTGTTCGTGGCCAACAGCCACGACTACCTGCTCTGTTTCACCAACCACGGGCAGGTCTACGAGCTCAAAACCTACCAGGTGCCGGAAATGTCCAGGACGGCGCGGGGAAAATCCGCCGTCAATCTGCTCGACCTCGACGAGGGCGAGCAACTGGAGGCCGTCGTCAACACGGCCGACATCGAAGTCGAGGAGGGTGCTGAGGATGACCAGTTCCTCACGATGGTGACCCGCGACGGCTACATCAAGCGGACGGGCGTCTCGGAGTTCCAGAACATCCTCTCGACGGGGATTCGGGCCATCCGACTGGAGGACGGCGACTCGCTGGCCGACGTGGAGGTCACGGACGGCACCCAGGACGTCGTCATCGCCACGAAAGGCGGGATGTCCATCCGATTCGACGAGGCTGAGGCCCGCGCGATGGGCCGGACCGCCCGCGGCGTCCGCGGTGTCAAGCTCGAGGACGACGAGGTGGCCGCCGTCGCAGGTATCGACGAGAGACACAACTCTTGGCTGCTGACGGTGACGGAGAACGGCTACGGGAAACGCTCGAACCTCGACGCCTACCGCACCCAGTCCCGGAACGGGAAGGGGCTCATCGACATCAAGACCAACGAGCGCAACGGTCCCGTCTCCGCCCTGGAGGCGGTCGGGCCGGGCGACCACCTCGTGATGATGAGCGAGGAGGGCCAGATTATGCGGTCGCCCGTGGAGGATCTCTCCATCGTCGGGCGGAACACGATGGGCGTCATCGTGATGCGTGTCGACGACGGCGACCGGGTCGCCGCCGTGGACGTTATCGAAGCTGAACGGATGGAAGCTGACGAAGAAGCCGAAGAAGCCGAAAACACAGAGGAAGCGGAAGCCACTGCGGCGGACGACGACTGAACCCTCCGACTTCCTTTTTGCGGTAATCAATCACTGGGGAGCGTTTAGACCGGCTGCAGTGTGAAAAATTTTCACAATTTCTACTATATCCTCCTGCACCCGTCGCAAAAACTCATCCTGAACCCGACGGGCGAACGGATATGCCCGGCGCAGTCGTCGCGAATGCGAGCGAGTCATGCTTCGTACCGTGGAGGCGCAGGACCGTGCGTTGTGCCAGCGCGCTTCCGCAAACCCCGGAATCAGGATCCCCATCGGGAACTCGGTTCCGAGCCGCAGCGAACTCGGGGACGTGGCCGAAACGGAGGACGACGACCAGTTTCTCGTCTGTCCCGACAGAGAGGAGGCTGGCCCCGGAGTTCCATGGCGAGGGGTACGGCACGGAGGCGGTGGCCTTGCTCGTCGACTACACCTTCGTCACCTACGACCATCCCGCGGCTGGCGCTATCGCTTACGAGTTCAACGGCGCCTCTCGCGGTCTGCTGGAGTCGCTGGGGTTCGAGGAGGAGGGACGCATTCGCCGCGAGCGCTTCATCGACAGCGAGTACGTCGACACGATTCACTACGGGCTGTTGGGGGAGAACTGGCGAGGCTCATAACGTACTCCCCGCGAGCGAACGAAGTGAGCAGGTGCACGAGAGAGCACTGCTCTCTCGAAGGCGCCGACCGCAGCAAAAGGTCGTCGAGTAAGTTACTTCCCCTCTCCGCCGGAACGCCAACACATGGACGCGAGCGAGTTCGAGGTCGCCCACGAACCCAGTCAGGCGTTCGTGGAGTCGACCAACGTCTGGGAGTTCATGCAGACGTACGACATCGACGACTACGACGAACTGATCGAACGCACAACCAGCGAGGTTCCGGGGGAACCCGACTCGGGCGTCGATTGGTTCTGGGACGAACTCGTCGACTACCTCGATATCGACTTCTACGAGGGCTATGACGAGGTTCGAGACGACACCCACGGCCCACAGTTCACCGACTGGTACCCAGGCGGCAAGATAAACATCGCCCACAACACGCTGGACCGCCACGCCGCCCTCGAGAACGGCGACCGCAATAAGGTGGCTTGCATCTGGGAGGGTGAGGACGGCGTCGTCCGCGAACGCACCTTCCACGAACTCCACCGGCAGGCGAACCGCGTCGCTAACTACCTCGAATCCGTCGGCATCGAGACCGGCGACACCGTCGCGCTCTACATGCCGATGGTGCCAGAAGTCATCTCGATTCTCTACGGCTGCTTCAAGGTCGGCGCCATCGCTGTCCCCATCTTCTCTGGCTTCGGCGTCGAGGCGACCGCGACCCGCATCGACGACGCCGAGCCATCCGTGCTGTTCACCGGCGACGGCTTCTACCGACGCGGCAGCGCCATTTCTCTGAAGGGCACTGCCGACGACGCAATCGAGGAGGCTGGCCACGTCGAGCACACCGTTGTCTACGACCGGATTGGGACCGAGGCGCGGAGCGCCTCGAACGGAGCGGGGGGCGAAGCGACCCGCGGAGACACGGAGAGTGACGAGGTCGACGTGCCGTGGAGCGACGAACGCGACGAGTGGTGGGGCGAGGTCGTCGAGAGTCAAGAGAGCGAGTACGAAACCAAATCACTGCCCGCCGACCAGGAGTCGATGCTGCTCTACTCCTCGGGCACGACGGGTGAGCCGAAAGGTATCGTTCACACCCACGCTGGTGTGCTGGCCCAGTGTGCCAAAGAGATTCACTTCGGCTTCGACCAGAAGCCCGGTGACCGCTTTTTCTGGGTCAGCGACATCGGCTGGATGATGGGCCCGTGGACGCTCATCGGCAACCACCACTTCGGCGGCACGACGTTCATGTATGAGGGCGCGCCTGACTACCCAAACCCCGGCCGATTTTGGGAGATGATCGAGCGCCATCTCATCACGACCTTCGGCGTCTCACCGACAGCCATTCGCGCGCTGCGCAAGCACGGCGACGAGGTGGTCAAGCAGTACGACCTCTCCAGCCTACGTCTCCTCGGCTCTACCGGCGAGCCGTGGGACCCCGAATCCTGGCAGTGGTACTACGAGGAAATTGGCAACGAGGAGTGCCCAATCATCAACATCTCCGGCGGGACCGAAATTTGTGGCTGCTTCCTGATGCCGATGCCCATCAACGACCTCAAGCCGGGCACGCTCGGCGGGCCGGGGCTCGGGATGGATATCGACATCGTTGATTCGGCCGGGAACTCGGTGACGGAGAAACACGAACGGGGCTACCTCGTCGCGCGGGACTCCTGTCCATCGATGACTAAGAGCCTCTGGTCGGGCGACGAGCGCTATCTCGAGGAGTACTGGTCCACGTGGGAGGACCTCTGGGACCACGGTGATTTCGCCCAGAAGGACGAGGACGGCTTCTGGTTCCTCCACGGCCGCGCGGACGACGCGTTGAACGTGGCGGGCCGGAAGGTCGGCCCCGCCGAAATCGAGGGTGTGTTGGCCGAACACGATAGCGTGAATCAGGCCGCCGCGGTCGGCGTTGACGACGAGACAACCGGAACAGCAGTCGTGGCCTATGTCGTCCTCGAGAGCGGGCTCGACCCGAGCGACGAACTCCGAGAGGAGCTCCGGACGCTGGTCGGACAGGAACACGGCAAGCCGTTTCGCCCTCGCGAGATCCGATTCGTCTCGGAGTTCCCCAAAACCCAGTCGGGGAAGGTCATCCGGCGGGCCATCGCCGCGGTCCACCAGGGCAAGGACCCGGGCGACCTCTCCTCGATGGAGAACCCGAGCGCGCTCGAGGAAATCCGGAACGCCCGCTAAGAGAACGACAGCTCGCTGACTTCCCCGTCGACGGCTCTTGAGGACTCGCCATCGAGCACCAGACAGCTACAACTAACGAGCGGCGCGAGCGCTGCAGCCACCACCGCCGGGTCAGCAAGCGAGCCACGGAAGCCGACAGCGTCGTCTTCAGTCAGGTCGGCCTCGGCCGCGACGCGCTCGGCTGAATCGAGGAGTTCGCCGTGGCTCACCTCCTGCTCGGCCGTCACGAGGCCGATAGAGTCCGGTGTCGCCGTTGAGGGAACGAACGCGGGGTTCTCGCTCCAGACGCCTTCGGCCCAGTTCTCCGTCGTCGCCGCGGCGGGGTCGCCACCGTGGACGACGAGCGACGTTCCGGCCGGCGGTTCGATTGCGCCCTCGTGGTCGCTCGGGACCAGTACGGCACGGGCGTCGACGGCGTCGATGGCTTCGGCAACGTCCGCGGGGGCTTCTGCGAAGGACGTGGGCGTATCCAGCAACGCGGCGCCGAGAAAGGTCAGCAGTGCCGGGGCCGAGCGGTCGGCGAGCACGGCGACGCCGCGGCCGCCGCCCACGCCGAGGTGCCGCAGGTAGTTGCTCGTCTTCCACGCGGTCGTGCAGAAGCGTCGATAATCCATCTCGCGGTCAGCAGTCCGCAGTGCGGGGCGGTCGCTCCGCCGGGCACGGGCGACGAGGTCGGGGAGCGTCTCCATACTGGCTGGTGGGTCGGCCCACCGAAAAGGTCGCCGTTCAGATCGAACTCCGCAGTTTCTCGAAGAAGCCTTTGTCCACATCGACTTCCTCGCCACCTGCCTCCGCGAACGCTTCGAGTGCCTCGCGTTGCTCTTTGTTCAGGTCATCGGGGGTCACGACCTGGACGCTGACGAAGAGGTCGCCCTCGCCACGGCCGCGCAGGCGAGGCATCCCTTTCCCGCGGAGGCGGAACCGCTCGCCGGACTGGGTGCCTTCGGGCACGTCCATATCGACGGTTCCGTTGATGGTCGGCACCTCGACGGTCGCGCCGAAGGTCGCCTGCGGGAACGAGATGGCGTGACGGTGGTGGAGGTCGTCGCCGTCTCGATCGAACTCGGGGTGGTCCTCGACGTGGATTTCGATGAGCAGGTCGCCTTTCGGGCCGTTGTTCTCGCCGGGGGCGCCTTCGCGCTCCATCCGGAGGCTCTGGCCGGTCTGGATGCCCGCGGGCACGTCGACTTGCAGTGACGCCTCGTTCTGGACGACACCGTCGCCTGAACACGTCCCGCACGTCTCGGAGTAGCGTTCGCCTTCGCCGCTACAGCGTCGGCAGGTCTGAGTCTGCTGAACACGGCCGAGCGGCGTCTGCTGGACCTGTGTTACCTGGCCCTGGCCGTTACACTCCGGACACGTTTCGACGTCTGCACCTTCAGGGTGGCCCGTGCCGCCACAGTCGTCACACTCCTCGGGGCGCTCGATGGTGAACTCCTTGCTGATGCCCTCGTAGGCGTCCTCGAGGGTAATCCCCATCGCGGTCCGGATATCCCGACCCTGTTGCGGTCGGTTGCCGCCGCCCCCGCGGCCGCCGCCACGGCCACCGCCGAAGAACTGCTCGAAGATATCCTCGAAGCCGCCACCACCGCCGCCGCCCATGCCACCGCCGCCGAACGGGCCACCACCCATGCCCCCCGCGCCGCCAGCGCCGCCGTCGAAGCCGCCGCGCTTCTCGGCCTGCTCGAAGCGCTCGTGACCCATCTGGTCGTAGGCTTGGCGCTTCTCCTCGTCGGAGAGCACCTCCTTTGCCTTCTTCGCCTTTCGGAACTTCTCCTCGGCGTTCTCCTCGTCGCTCACGTCGGGGTGGTACTTGGTCGCTTTCTCCCTGAACGCCTTGCTGATCTCGTCTTCGTCGGCGTCCCGCGAGACTCCGAGTATGTCGTAGAAGTCCTCGCTCATACGTTATCCGAAGTAAATCGCTCGTCGTATTTGAAACGCGTGGCTTGGTCGCCACACCGACGGCCCGCACGCGCCGCCAGTTCGTCGAGGACGGAGAACGGTTCGCATACGACTGGTTCGAGCAGTCGCTTGTGGGTCAGAAAATGGGGAGAACGGGTGCCGTTAGGTGTGCCGTTCGAGTCGATAATCGGCAGACTCTACGAGTCTTCCTCGTTCTCGTCCTTTCAGTCCCCGTCCTCGTCCATCCGAAAAGCTCACTCCGCTCGCTTTTCGGAATTACGAGAGACTCGCTTCGCTCGTCTCTCGAATCGACGACTCGGCAGACTCTACGAGTCTTCCTCGTCGTCGACGTCCTCGAAGTCGGCGTCGACGTACTCCTCGTCGTCGCCCTCCGGACCGCCCTCGCCGCCCATGCCGCCAGGACCGGCGCCGCCCATGCCGCCCTCACCGCCCATGCCGCCAGCACCGTCCGCTGCGGCCTGCTCTTGGTACATCTGCTTTCCAATCTCCTGCAGTTCCTCGCTGAGCGCCTCGGTTGCGTCCTGCAGTTCCTCGGTCTCGGCGTCATCATCCTCGAGCAGCGCTTCCACGTCCTCGATGGCCGCTTCCACGTCGTCGATGATCTCCTCGTCGACGTTCTCTTCGTTCTCCTCGATGAGGGTTTCCGCACGCTGGACTGCGCCCTCGGCGTCGTTGCGGGCCTCGATGTGCTCACGGCGCTCCTGGTCTTCTTCTGCGTGCTCTTCGGCTTCCTGCTGCATCTCCTCGATCTGGTCGTCGGAGAGGCCGGCCCCACCTTCGATGGTGATGGACTCGGCGTTGCCCGAACCCTGGTCCTCGGCCTCGACGTTGACGATCCCGTTCTCGTCGATGTTGAACGTCACTTCGATCTGGGGCGTTCCGGCCGGCGCCGGCGGGATACCGGTCAGCTGGAACTCGCCCAGCAGTTCGTTCTCGTTGGCGATTTCGCGCTCACCCTGGAACACCCGGACTTGGACAGATGTCTGGTTGGCCGCAGCGGTGGTGAACACCTTCGACTCCTCGGTCGGGATGGTGGTGTTCTTCTCGATGAGGCGCTCGAAAAGGCCGCCCTTGACTTCGATACCCAGCGAGAGCGGGGTCACGTCGAGCAGGACGAGGTCGTCGACCTCGCCGGAGAGCACGCCGCCTTGGATGGCCGCGCCCAGCGCGACGGCCTCATCAGGGTTGACGTTCTTTTTGGGCTCGGAGTCGAGCAGTTCCTGGACGTTGCCGTGGACCTGTGGCATCCGCGTCGAACCGCCGACGAGGATGACCTCGTCGATGTCGCCCTTCTCGTAGCCTGCGTCTTCGAGCGCCTGCTCGGTCGGCTCGACCGTGCGGTCGATGAGGTCCGACGTGAGCGACTCAAACTTCGCACGTGTGACCGACTGCTCGAGGTGGACCGGTCCGGCGTCCGTCGCCGTGATGAACGGGAGGTTGACCGTGGTCTCCTTCTTGTTCGAGAGCTCGATCTTGGCCTCCTCGGCGGCATCTTTCAGTCGCTGGAGCGCCTGTCGGTCCTCGCGGAGGTCGATACCGTGGTTGTTTTCGAACTCGTCGGCGAGGTGGTCCATCAGCGCCTCGTCCCAGTCGTCGCCGCCGAGGTCGTTGTCCCCGTTGGTGGCGACGACTTCGTAGACGCCACCGCCCAGATCGAGGATGGAGACGTCGAACGTCCCGCCGCCCAGGTCGTATACGAGGACGGTCTGGTCCGAGTCGTCGTCAAGTCCGTAGGCCATCGCGGCCGCGGTCGGTTCGTTGACGATGCGGTCGACTTCGAAGCCGGCGATTTCGCCAGCGTCCTTGGTCGCCTGTCGCTGCTTGTCGTTGAAGTAGGCGGGGACCGTGATGACCGCCTTCTCCACGTCGTCGCCGAGATAGTCCTCTGCGTCGCGCTTGAGCTTCTGGAGAATCATCGCCGAGAGCTGCTCCGGCGTGTACGCCTCGTCGTCGATATCGGCGGAGTAGTTCTCCTCGCCCATGTGGCGCTTGATGGAGGCCACCGTGCGCTCGGGGTTCTGAATCGCCTGGTTCTTCGCGGGCTTGCCTACCAGTCGATCGCCGTCGTCGGAAAACGCGACCACGGACGGAGTAGTACGGTCACCCTCACTGTTGACGATGATTTCTGGGTCTCCACCCTCCATAACGGCCATCGCGGAGTTGGTCGTCCCCAGGTCAATACCGAGGATTTTGTTGCTCGCCATCTTACCAGTATGTTTTGGGCAGAATCGGTTAAAGGTTGCTTTAACGACTGCAGACCGACCCTGTGCCCTCATGCGAACTTTCTCTCGGAGTGGGGAGTGGGGAGAAGCGTTTGGTACGAACTGCACGCCGTAGCGAGCCAGCCTACTCGCCGGTGCTGACGGTGACCTGTGCGGTCCGGATGATGCGGTCGGCCATCTCGTAGCCCGGGCGGTAGAGTTTGGCGATGGTGCCAGCGGGCTGGTCGCTCTCGACGCGCATCATCACTTCGTGTCGCTCGGGGTCGGGGTCGGCCCCAAGTTCCGGCTGGATGGTCTCGACGCCTTCGTCCTCGAGGACGCTGTCGAGTTCGCGCAGCGTTCCTTCGACGCCGTCGCGGATGTCCGTATCCGAACCCTGTTCGAGCGCGCGGGCGAGATTATCGCGCACAGGGAGCAGGCGCTCGACGAGGTCCTCAGTCGCGCGGGCGGTTTGGTCGGCCAGCTTCTTCTCCTGGCGCTTCTTGAAGTTCTGGAAATCAGCCTGCTTGCGCTTGAGTGTGCCCTCCAGATCCTCGATTTGCTCCTCCTTTTTTGTGAGTTCGGCTTCGGCGTGTGTGAGTTCCGCCTTGAGGTCCCCCGCGAGTGCTTCGTCGTGGGCAGCGACGCGTTCGACGAGCGGGTGCTCGCTCCCGGCCGCGGACTCCGCATCGGCGGTGGTGTCGGCCGCTGTAGCCGCTTCCTCGGTTTCGGGGGTGGTCCCTGTCTCCTCGGTGGCGTGGGCGCCGTCGGCCTCTTCAGTCATACCCTACTCAACTATCGCAGCGTGTTTAAGCGTTACAGAACCGACTCGCCTCGCTCCGAGCAACTCCGACCCAGAAGCTCACAGTTCGCCCGTCAGCGAGTCAAGCAGGTGGACCGCTTCCGGTTTCGAGAGCGGGTCGTTTGCGTTGCCGCAGTGGGGCGATTGCACACAACTCGGGCAGCCGTCTGCACAGTCACAGTCGTCGATGAGCCGTGCGGTGCGGGCCATCAGCTCCTCGATGCGGTCGTAGCCGCGGTTCGTTAGGCCCACGCCGCCAGGGTAGCCATCGTAGACGAAGATTGTCGACTGGTCCGTGTGTGGATGCATCGGCGTCGAGAGCCCACCGACATCGCCCCGGTCACAGAGCATGTAGAGCGGGAACAGCGAGATGACGCCGTGTTCGGCGGCGTGGGTGCCGCCGTTGAAGCCGTACTCCGGGTCGCCATGCTCGGCTGCGAGGGTTCGCATCTCTTGTTCCACGTCGTCGGGGACCGTCCAGAACAGCCCCTTCGTGCGCAGGCTCGTCTCCGGGAGCTCCAGCAGTTGCGTCCCCAGGGTCTCCCCTGAGGCGGCGTCCTGGCGTTCGAACCCAGTCACCCGTTCGGTCACCTCGATGTCGGCGAATCGCACTGCCGTGTCCGGGCGGGCCGAGAGCGGCTTCTCCCGCAGTTCCTCGTGGACCACGACGTCCTTCTCAGTGAGCACGCGGGTGTGGTAGTCGGCCCAGGTTGGCTGAACTGTCGCTACGTCGCGGTCGAGGTCCAACTCTGACACCTCGTACGTCTGGCCCTGGTGGTGGTAGATTGCGCCGGGGTGGGCGTCTCTGAGCGCGTCCGAGAACGAGAGCGAGGCGATCTTGTCGCCCGAACGGCTCTCCCGCAGGTCGACCTCGCGGTCGTCGATCGTCCGGAGACTCATCCTGTGTTGCGGGCTGCCCTCACCGCTGTGCGTCCAGCGGGTGCCGTTGCTGGTGTCACGCCGCTCCAAGACGCCTTCTCCCTCGAGAGCGGAAACGACGCCAGGGAACGGTTCACCGAAGTGACGTTCGTCGTCATCCGAGAGCCAGTTCTCCGCAGCAGCCGAGGCGACATGGTCGGGCAGTAGTTCCTCGTTCTCTGGGTTGGAAATGGCCTGTTCAGGCTCCCCTTCGAAGAACTCCGCGGGGTTGCACATCAGGTATTGGTCCAACTGGTCCTCGCCAGCGACGACGATGACCAACGCAGCCTCTTCGCCCCGGCCCGCTCGCCCGGCCTGTTGGAACGCGGACATCCGGGTGCCGGGGTAGCCGTCGATGATGACGGCGTCGAGCCCACCCACGTCGACGCCGAGTTCCAGCGCGTTCGTGCTCCAGACCCCGCGTAGGTCGCCGTCGTGGAGCCGGGTTTCGAGTTCGCGTCGGCGGTCGTCCGTGAGCGAGCCTTGGTAGGCTTGGACCTTTCCGGCAAGGGCGTTCGACCCGCGGCTCCGAAGTTCCTTTGAGGACTGGGTGGCGTAGCGCTCGGCGGTCTGGCGGCTCCGGGTGAAGACGAGCGTCTGGTAGCCTTCTTCCACCAGGTCGACGAATAGCCGCATCGATTCCGTGTGGCTGGAGCGTCGGCGGCCGCTGCCGCGGTCTCGCTGGTACTCGGGTGGGTTCCAGAGCACCCAATCTCGTGGCCCTGTCCCGGAGTAATCCTGGTCGACGAGGCTGAACCGCGACGGGCCGTGACCCGTCACCCTCGCCGCGTGGTCCACTGGGTTGCCGATCGTCGCCGAACAGCAGACGACGGTTGGGTCGGCCCCGTAGCGCTCGCAGACGCGGTTCAGCCGTCGGAGCAGCATGGAGACGTGTGAGCCGAAGATGCCGCGGTAGCTGTGAACCTCGTCGACGACCACCAGCTCGAGCGATTTGAAGAACCACTCCCAGAGCCGGTGGGCGTGCGGGAGCAGGGCGTAGTGGACCATATCCGGGTTCGAGAGCAGGATGGTTGGTCGGCGGTCGCGAACATCCTGCTTCTCGGATTTTGCGAGCCGCCCGGTGTACTGCTCGACGGAAACCCGAGAGCCGAACCCCAGGTCTCGGGCCAACTCCGTGAGCGTCTCCAGTTGGTCGGCCACCAGGGCGTTCTGCGGGCCGAGATAGAGCGTTCGGCCGCCGTGGTCCATCGCGTTCTCGAAGGCGGGGACGGTGTAGGCGAGACTTTTCCCGCTCGCGGTCTCGGTCGCCAGAACCGCGTCGTTGCCCGCTCTGACCGCCCGGATGGCCTCGCTCTGATGGCGGAACGGCTGCTCGATGCCACGCTCGGCCAACGTGCTCTCGAGACGCGGCTCCATGTCGAGGTCGGAGAACGTCGGCTCGCGGGCGTCGACGCGGCGGTGAGCCGCAATCTGGTCCGCGTAGTACGGACGCTCACGGAGCCAGTCGACGGGGTCGTGCACGCGCGACCTCCTCGGGCCCAGAGTATGATGGTTCCGCTCCCGCCGCGCTTTTCGTGCCCGCACACGGCCCCACCAGCATGTCTGCCGGCGGGACCCGGTCCGGTTCCGGCGTTTGGTACGTCCGACTGTGACTGCGCCGCGCGCCTTGTGGGGTTTGAGCCCGTCGAGCGGGCTGCGCGGGCCGCTGGGGCGGTCGTTGACCGTCACCGCTGAACACGCTCCGAAGCACAAGCCGGTGGCTCTTAGGCAATCCCCGTCGCAGGCTTTGGACATGTTCGAACCGATGCCGTATCTCGAGTGGATCCACGGCCGGCCGACCGAGGCGACATACGACCTCGGCTCGAGCGACCTGCGGACCTATCGCCCCGCGGGTGAGGTGGTCCCCGAACCGCTCGCAGGGTTGGAACAGCCCGGGCCGGAGCCGTCGGTGCGCACACAGATCGCCAAGGAGTACGATGTCTCGGAGTCACAGGTGGTCGTCACTGGCGGCGCGACCCACGCGAACTTCGTCGCCGTCGCGACGGCAATCGCGCTCAGCGAGAGCAACGACGTGGCCGTCGAGAAGCCGGGATACGGTCCGCTCGTCCACACGCCCGCAGGAGTGGGCGGCCGAGTCCAGCGCTTCCGTCGTCCCGAAGAGGGGGGGTTTGCGCTTCTCCCCGACCGGGTCAAGGGTGTTGTTACTGAGTCGACAGCACTGGTGACAGTGACGAACCGTCATAACCCATCTGGTCGACTGACCAGCCGGGACGAACTCGCCGAGGTTGCCCGAGTCGCCGCCGACGGCGGGACGCGCCTGCTCGTCGATGAGGTGTACGGGCCGTACGTCGACAAGGAGACCGAGGGAGCGTTCGGCGGAGTCACCGCTGCGGGGCTTCCCAACACCGTGGCGACAGGGTCACTGACCAAGTTCCACGGGCTTGGGGGTCTCCGGGTTGGGTGGCTCATTGCCGACGAGCGCTTCGCAGAACGGGCCCGGACGGTCGTTTCCCACGTGCCAGGCGCCTCGGCGCCGAGCGTGGCCCTCGCCCGGCGGTTCTTCGCGCATCGGGAGGAGCTGGTGGCCGCATCACGTGATCATCTTCGACGGAACCACGAGCTACTGGCTTCCTTCGTCGCAGACCGGGAGGAGCTCGCAGGCGAGATTCCGGAGGGCTGCACGTTCGGATTCGTCCGCCACGAGCGAGCGGACGGGGGCACAGTGGTTGAGGCAGCGTTGGAGAACGAGGTGCTGGTCGTGCCCGGACGCTTTTTCGACATGGAGGAAGGAGTCCGGCTCTCCGCAGGCAGAGATACCGACGAGGTTCAGGCAGCCCTAGAGGCGTTCGGCGAGGTGCTCGACGACCTCTGAGTGGCGAACAGGCGGGTGGCGAACAGGTGGCCCGGTCGCCCGCGAGGGAGGTGCCCACACACCCGCTGCTCCCCCGCGGCCGTTCTCAGTGCATAGGGGCGCTGGTCGCGTTCTCCCTCTTCAACCTCGGGGTCAGCCGTCGATGGCTGCTGCGAGCAGTTCAATGGGGTGAGGTGGCTCTTCGTCCGCAGCTTCTCGGTCGCCGAGTTGGGTGCGGCAGGAGGCACCGGGGGCAACGACGGTGTCGCCGTCGGCGTCCTCGACCTGGTCGAAGAGGATTCGGCCGATGGCTATGCTCATGCTATGATGTTCAGCCTCGTAGCCGAAGCTCCCGGCCATCCCGCAGCAGGTGGAGTCGAGGGGGTCGACCGTGTAGCCGGCGCGGCGGAGTACCCCCACCGCGTGGTGGTCCTTCCGAGTGGCTTTCTGGTGGCAGTGGCCGTGGTAGGTGAGCGAGCCTTTCCCCGTAGCGTCGAGGGCGTCGTCCAGTTGGAACGTGTCGAGATACTCGAACACACCGTAGGTCGCGCCGGAGACTGCTTGCACGTCCTCGCCCGCCAGAAGGTCGTGGTAGTCCGACTGGAGCATCACCGCGTCGGATGGCTCGACGACGACCACGTCCCACCCGTCGGCGACGCGAGGGGCGAGTGCAGTGACGGTTGTTTCAGCACGCTCGCGAGCCTGATTGACCAGCCCTTTCGAGAGCGGCGGTCGGCCGCTGGGCCCCGCCTCCTCGGCGAGGCGGACGTGAACGCCCGCCGCCTCGAGCACGCGGACCGCTGCCTTCCCGGCAGCCGGATTGTTGTAGTTCGTGTGGGTGTCTGGGAGCAACAGAGCCTTTCGCTCGGCCTCGGCTTCCGGGACGGCGGGGTTGCGCTCGGCGAGCCAGTCTTCCAGGCTCTCCCGGTGGAACGTCGGGAGGCTCCGCTCACTCGCGATGCCGAGTCCCTTCTCCATCGCCCAGCGGGCACCCGGGAGCTTCGCGGCGGCGTTCGAGAGCGGCGCGAGCGCGGAGCCAACCCGCGAGAGGGTGTCGACGTTCGCGAACACACGGTCACGTAGCGGGACGCCATCCCGTTCGTGGCGTGCGTGGTCGACTTCGGTTTTGAGTTTGGCCATATCCACCTCGCTCGGGCAGTCTTTCGCACACCCCTTACAGCCGATACAGAGATCAATGACCTCGTCGGCGAACTCCTCGGAGAGCAGTTCTTCCTCGTCGAGGTCACCACTCATCGCCTGTCGGAGCAAATTCGCGCGACCGCGGGTGGTCTGAATCTCCTCGCCGGCGGCGCGATAGGTCGGACACATCACGCCCCCTGTCGTCTCCTGCCCGCCGCGGCAGCCGCCACACCCGTGACAGAGCTCGGCCATGCCCTGCAACCCGTTCTCGTTCTCCCAGCGCATCGCCGGGTCGAAGCCGGCGTCGAACTCGTACTCGGGAGAGAACCGAAGGTGCTCGGTCATGTCGACCGCGTCGGCGCGCTCGGGCAGGGACTGTGGTCGCGTTTCACCGTCGCCGTAGCCACACACCTGCCCCGGGTTGAGGAGCCAGTCGGGGTCGAACGCGCTCTTCAGGTCGCGGAACGCGCCCCAGAGTTGGTCGCCGTACAGCTTCCGGTTCCACTGGGTTCGAGCGCGACCGTCACCGTGTTCGCCAGAGACGCTGCCGCCGAGGTCGACGACGATGTCAGTGACGGCGTCGGCGATGGACTCCATCTGTGCGACGCCCTCGGCGGTCTTGGTGTCGATTAGCGGGCGGACGTGGATCACGCCCGGGCCGGCGTGCGCGTAGAAGGAGGCGAATGTGCCGTTCTCCTCGAGCAGTTCCTGGAACCGCCGAGTGTACTCAGGCAGGTGCTCGGCGGGGATCGCACAGTCCTCGATGAACGAGATGTGTTTGGCGTCGGACGTCCGCGAGAGCAGGATGGGCATCCCGGCCTTCCGCATCTTCCAGAAGCGATCCCGGGTCGACTCGTCGTGGGCCTCCATCGCGCCGGTTGCTCGGCGGGGGGCGTCGCTGTGAGGGCGGTCGCCTTCTCCGTCGGGCTCGGCGATGGTGTCGGTGCCGGGCCGCCGGTCTGCAAGCAGGTTTGCGACTTTCTGTCGGCCCTCCTCGTCGCTGTCGGCGTAGAACTCGACGAGCAACACCGAGTCGGTTCCTGGAGGGAGGATTCCCACCACGTCCGCGAACTCCTTGGTCTCCCGTGCGAGGTCCAGCAGCGTGTCGTCCATGACCTCGACTGCTGCCGGGTCGTGTTCCAGTACCACTTCCACGTCGGCCATCGCATCCAGCAGGTCGTCGTAGGCCAGCAGGCCGACCGCCTTCGTCTCGGGGATGGGTACCAGCGAGACGGTGGCCTCGGTGACGATTGCGAGCGTTCCCTCGCTGCCCGCGAGGAGGCGTGCGAGATTGACCGTCGACTCGTCCGTAATTTCGCCGTTCTCGTTCGCCTCGTTCACCAGCATGTCGAGGTTGTAGCCCGAGACGTTGCGCTTCATCTCCGGGTACCGCTCCCGGACCTCCTCGGCGTGACCGTCGAGAATCTCGACGGCCCCCGCCGCGATTCTCGCTTCCGCGTCGCCGTCTTCGTCGGCCTGCTCTCGAAGGTCCCCGACACGAATCTCACCGAACTCTGTGACAGTCCCGTCGGCGAGCACGACCTCACAGGACTCGATGTAGGCGTCAGTCTTCCCGTACTTCAGCGAGTGGCTTCCCGTGGAGTTGTTGCCGATGGCGCCGCCGAGTGCGGATTTGTCCCGCCACGCGGGGTCGGGGGCGAACTTCAGCCCGTGTGGCTTGCAGGCGGCGTTGAGGTCGGCGACGATAGTGCCGACCTGGGCGGTTGCGGTGGCTGCGTCGGGGTCGACCTCGCGAATGTCGCCCATCTCGGCGGAGAAGTCGAGCACGACCGCCTCGTTGACGGTCTGGCCGGCGAGGCTGGTGCCGCCGCCGCGGGGGAGGACCGGGATGTCTCGCTTTGCGCAGTAGGAGACGACGGCGGCAACGTCGCCGGTGGACTCGGGGAAGACGACGCCGACGGGAGTTACCTCATAGGCGGAGGCGTCCGTCGCGTAGAGCTGCCGGGAGTAGTCGTCGAAGCGAACCTCGCCGTCGACACGGCTCTCGAGGTCAGCGACGAGTCCGGGTCGGGCCACGTCGTCGCTCTGATAGTCGAACGCCCCCGCGTCGGTGGGTTCGGGGTCGGCTGCCATAGGAGTGGGTTGCGGCTGTGGGGAGAAAAGCCCACCCCCGTCAGCAGGGGTCGCCAACGACCCACGAGCAAACGGCGAAGTATTATTGCCCACGGGTTCGTCAGAGGTGATATGCACGTCGATTCTCAGGAAATTACGGCCCTCGTGGGCCGCGAGGTCTACTCGAACAACGGGGTCTTCGTCGGCGAAGTCGAAGACGTTCGCCTCGACCTCGGCCAGGAGCAAGTGACTGGACTCGCGCTTGCAGACCTCAACAGTGAACTGTTCCAGGGCAGCATCGAGACCGGCAAGGGTGTCATGATTCCCTACCGCTGGGTCCGTGCAGTGGGTGACGTCGTCCTCATCAACGACATCATCGAGCGCCTGAAAGATCCCCAGGAGACCGAGGAGACGCTGGCCTGAGGTGACGCAGCGACTGTCGACCGGGATGGGTGTCCTCGACCGGAACCTCCGCGGGGGTGTCCCGACGGGCGATCTGGTCGCGCTGGTGGCCCCGCCTGAGAGCCAGAGCGAACTCCTCCTCGAGGCCGTCGCGACCGCGGGGCCGTCACTGTTTCTCACCAACTCCCGGGCAACCGAACAGGCCGCAGAGACGTTCTCACGCGACGACCAGACCGTGCGCCGGTTCGATGAGTCGACCATTCGGGACGGAGTTTCAGAGCTGCTGGCGGAGCTCCCGGTGCAGGGCTACGCGGTCTTCGACGCCGCCGAACCGTTCGAGCAGCTGGAGCCACCTATCCACAAGTCCACACTCGACAAGTTCATTTCAGCGCTCAGGGAGAAGGAGGCAGTCGGGCTCATTCATTGTCTCGGCACCCAGCAGGACAAAGCCCGTCGCCGCACGCTCCGCCGGGCCGACCAGGTGTGGACGCTCGACCTCGTCAAGGGAACGCTCGCCATCGAGAACCGCCTCTACATCACCAAAGCCCGCGGGGACGCTGCCCTCACCGAACCCGTGAAGCTGCGGTTGACGGACCAGGTAACAATCGACACATCTCGCGACATCGGCTGAATCGGCTCAGTCGGTCCACCGGAGCGCCGGGAGCGACACCTCGGCCACGTCGCTCTGGGGCCACAAACAGCGTCCACCGCTGTTGAATCGGCCGGAGAGCGGCCGCCAGTCGTCGACGAGTATCTCCAACAGCAGGGCTGAATCGGCGCCGATTCCGGACTCAGCAACGGCCGAACGCGACAGGGTATCGCCAACGCCGCCGCCGACAGCTCCCACCTCGCTCCCGATGTCTACACCACCTCGCAGCCCTATCAGATCTGTTTTCACGTCACCCACCTCTGTCGTGGCGCGGTTGAGGCCTGTCACATCGCTCACGGTCACCCGCGCCGAGGCGTTTTCGAAGTTCCCCGGTGTCGGGTCGGGGCGGCTCGACTCACCATCCGCGGCGACGACTTCCACCTGGGCAACAGGATTGGTGATTTGGAGCATCCCGACATCGGCCGCCCGGACCATGCGGTCGACGGACTCGCTGGCTTCGCCGGAAACCGAGAACCCAAGACAGCCCGGGAGTGTGGCCGCCGTCGCGATGCCGACCCCGAGTAGGTGTCTTCGTGAAGAAACCCATGACCCCCGAATGGCAGGTGACGAGCAAACCGTTGCCGTGGCCGTGATAGCGCGGCGCGAAGTAGGGTCAGGAACCGTTCGTATCGTTGCTGCCCTCTACGCCCATTGCTTCGAACAGTTTGCGGCGGACCGCTTCCTCCGAGAGCGAGAGCAGCGTATCGCGGTTCTCCTCGGTGGTCTCGATGCCGCCGAAGACGCCCAGCGGAATCTCCACGCTGGCCTGCGTGGAGTGGCCCGCCGCCTCACCGATGTCGCCGAAGGTGTCCTGTAGCAGTTTCCCGATGTTCAGGCGGATGTCCTTCGAGCGCGCCGAGAGGTAGATGGTGCCCTCGGCGATACCGAACACTGCGGTTGTGGTGATGCCCTCCAGATTCAGCAGGTGAGAGGCTGCCTGCGTGAGCGCGTCACGGTCACGGATGAACCCCGCATTGGAGATAAGGTGGCTCCCTTGGACCTCCCGATTCTGAATGGCCTCCGCCAGCACGTCGAGGGTCTCGGGCGACATCGAGGGGGACTCGACCTGTTCGAGCGTCTCGTGGTCGGCGAAGGGGTAGAGGTAGGCGGCGGCAGTGAGGTCCGCGGGCGTGGTGTCACGCTTGAAGTCGAGCGTCTCAGCGCGGATACCGTAGAGCAGCGCTGTCGCGACGGTTTGGGAGGGTGAAATGTCGAACTCCTGAATGTACTTCGTCAGGATGGTCGAAGTGGCCGAAACGTTGGGGCGAATATCGACGAACGCAGCGTCGAGGGGCTCTTCGGGTTCATACTGGTCGATGAACACGTCGAGACCGGCCCGTATCTCGAGTTCGCCGCTCTTCATGTGATCGACCAGCGCCACAGCACCGTACTCGTCGAGGCTTGGGGCCTCGCTCCGTTCGGTGAGTTCGATGCCCAGCAGATTGACGAATGCGCGGTTCTCCTGATGGCCGATATCGCCCTCGTAGAGGATGTCGGCGTCCACGTCGTAGTTCTCGGCGATGGCCCGGAGCGCCACCGCGCTGGCGATGGAGTCGGGGTCGGGGTTGTGGTGGGTCAGAATCGCGAGGTCACCGTCGGCGCCACGGAGAATTTCGGCGAGTTGGCGCGCCTTGTACTCCATCTCGCCGGACTCCAACGTCCGCAGGGCAGAGTTGGCGATGACTTCGGATGGGTTGATGACGACGTCGGCGCCGAGCTCGCGGAGTTCGTCACCACTGATGGGGTCGGAGGCGCGCACGACGAGGAACTGGTCGCCGCCCTGCTCACGGATGGCTTTGACGGCGGCCTTGTTCGCCTCCACGTCAGATGCGAGAATCAACACCACGTTCCGGCCGCCAACGGCGTCGACGACTGAGGGGTCAGCGATGTCCTGCGTGACGGCATTGAGGTCTTGGTCGCGCAGGGCTTCAACGCGGTCCTCGTCCTTATCGAGGATGAGGACGTCTTTCCCTTCGTCATCGAGGCTCTCGGCGACCGCGTGGCCGACGCTGCCGCAGCCAAGGATGGCGTACGACGACATCGACGAGATGGTGGCCCCGGTACTCATGTATGACCGAAAGTTCTCGCGGCGACACTTAACAGCCACCGTTCGGCAGCGTCTCGAAAGGAAACCCTCTTTATTGCGCCGCCGGGACGTGGTTGTGAGGGCCGGTAGCTCAGTTAGGGAGAGCGACGGACTCTTAATCCGTCGGTCGGGGGTTCAACTCCCTCCCGGCCCGCTTCTGCGAGGAACGAACGTGACGAGCGAAGCGGCTCGGAGGGTGTTGAAGCAGGGAGTGACGCGAGCGAAGCGAGCGAAACGACTGTGGTTCAACTCCCTCCCGGCCTGTTTCTACGCCACCCCATGTGACGCGAGCGAAGCGGCGCTGAGGCTGTACGGTGTGAAGTCAACTCCTTCCGATCTCCGCAGTGCGTACTCAGACGATTCCTCCCGACAACAGCTGAAACGGCAAATCCGGGCGAAACAGCCACGAACGAATCGCTCGTACTCGAAGCCGCCCATTTCGTCACCAGCGCTTTCGTCCACCACGTCGACCAGCGCCACCGCCCAGTCGTCGATATTCTCGGCGACGAAGTCCCGACTGCGGAGACCGAACGCGAGGCCGATACTGATGGCGACTGCGAGGCCGAGCGCGCCGAACAACGCGACGACGAACGTCGTGAACAGCTGCGTGAGCACTGAGCCGCCGACGCCGATGATCGTCGACATGATCAACTCCGGAAGGTGCGACGGCATGTGGGCTGTGTCACAGAACCATCTGGAAACCCACACAGTGGCATCATTCGGCGGTCACTTCGACTCCGAAAGGGTGTGACTCGACCCTGGTGGTCCCCGGAGTCGCTCAGTTCTGCTCGGAGTCGCTTTGGCCTTTCAGGCCTTTCTTCTCGAGCATCTTCGCGCGTTCCGTGTTCGTGGTAAGATCGGGTACTTCGACGGGTTTGCCCTCGGCGTCGACGGCGACGAAGACGAAGTAGGACTCGGTGGTCTTCTTTCGCTCGCCGGTCCGGGGCTCCTCGCGGAAGGCTTCAATACGGGCCTTCACGCTGGTCCGACCGGCGTCATAGACGTACGAGCGAATGACTGCCGTGGCACCGACCGGGATGGGCTGTTCGAAGTTCATCTGGTTAATCGAGGCGGTGACACAGGTCTGGCCTGCAAAGCGCATCGCCGAGAGCGCGCCAATCTCGTCCATCCACTTACAGACGTTCCCCCCGTGTACGGTCCCGTAGTTGTTGGCGTCAGTCGGTTGGACGCGTTTTCGGTTCTCGATATAGGTGTCCAGGAGGTCGGGCATATGGGGACTCTCACACGCGAACAGTGTAAGAATACGCCCCGGCACCGGACAGCCGGGGTGGTGGAAGAATACGCCCCGGCACCGGACAGCCGGGGTGGTGGAAGAATACGCCCCGGCACCGAACAGCCGGGGTGGTGGAAGAATACGCCCCGGCACCGGACAGCCGGGGTGGTGGAAGAATACGCCCCGCGAACGCGCCACTTTTGGCCGCTCGCCGGTAACATCAGATAATGGCGAAAGTGAACGTCGGCCTGCGCGGCTGGCGGTTCGACGAGGCGGAGATATTCACCGACGAGGGGGAGTGGGTCCCCCTCGACGAACTCCCGACCGACACCCGAAACCGCATCCTTCGGCTCGGGCTGCTCGTCGATCAGCCGTGTGACGCCTGCTACTTGGTCCACGGCGAAGACGAGAAGCGCCGCTGCAACCCAGGAGCCATCGTCTACGGGGAACCCGGCGACGAGGTGCTGCTCTGTGACAACCACGAGGGGGATTTCCTCTACTGGTTCCGCGAGGAAGACGGCAGCCAACTCGCTGGCGAGGAGCGGTTCCGTGACGAGTTCCACGAGTGGTTCGCGGCCGACAATCGAGCGCCCGAGGGGTACGGCTCGGACGAGCACGTCGAGGAAGCACCGGATGAACTCCCCGACCTGCCCACCCCCGAGGAGGCCCAGCGGCGCCTTGAGGAGTCCGTCGAGTACGAAGAGATCCGCTACAACATGCGCGACGCCGTCGACGGGGATAGCGAGACCGAGGCTGGCGAGGCGGTCGACCTGGACGGGATCGACCTCGATACCGAGTATCCGAGCGGATGAGCGAGGACGACGCTGCGGCAAGCGATGGTCCCGAAATCGCCGTCTGTGTCGTCGAACCGCAGACACCCGGCAACGTCGGGACCATCGCACGGGCGATGAAGAACTTCGGGCTCGAGGATCTGCTGTTGGTGAACCCACCCGAAATCGAACCCGAGGGCGAAGCGTACGGATTCGCCGGCCACGCACGCCAAGACATCCTTCCGGGGGCCGAGGAGGTCAGTTTCGAGGACGTCTGTGAGCAGTACCACACCGTCGGCTTCACCGCCATCACCGGCGAAGACAGCAGTCGACACGTCCGGTTTCCGTACACCACGCCCGAGGAGCTGAAAGCGGACCTCAAAGCGGTCGCGGGTCCCGTTGCCCTCGTCTTCGGACGTGAGGACAAAGGCCTCTCCAACGAAGAACTGGAGCAGTTAGACCAGGTGGCTGCCGTGCCAGCGAGCGAGGAGTACCCCGTGATGAATCTCGGTCAGGCCGCGACGGTGGTCATGTACGAGCTCCGGACGCTCACGCTCCCCGACACGCAGCTGCCTGACGTGGACCGCCACCGCGCCGGACCCGAGGATATCGAGCGGCTCCACGACTACTGGGACGATTTCCTGACGGCGATGGGTCACCGCGAACACAAACACGAGAAGACCGAGCGAATGTTCCGCCGACTCGTCGGCCGCGCGGGCGCGACCGACCGCGAGGTCACGACGCTTCTTGGGGTGCTTCGCCGGGCGACTGACCAACTCGAAGACCGTAGGGAACGACTCGAGAACGTGGACGAGGACGACAGCCTGCGTCGCTAACGCCGGGCGTACATCACGTGACTGATCATCGAGAGCACGAGCGTTCCGTCTTGGTTCCTCGTCTCGGTTCGGGCCCGAACCGTGCCGCGCGCATCGCTGTCGACTGATTTCTCCAGAATCTCTGTCTGCACGGAGAGGGTGTCGCCGGGCCGAACCGGCTGCGGGAAGCGAAGTTCCTCGATGGCTTTTGCACCCATCGCAGCGCTATCGTTGAACTGGCCGTCGACGAGCAGTCGCATCGTCATCGAGCAGGTGTGCCAGCCCGAGGCGATGAGGCCACCGAACTGTGACTCGGCGGCCGCCTCGGGATCCGTGTGAAACGGCTGGGGGTCGTACTGCTCGGCGAACTCCAGCAGCTCCTCCGCAGTCACCTCGTAGCTGCCGAAGGAATCTGTCTCACCCACCTCGATATCTTCGTAGTAGATGGTCACGCGGCGCTGTTCTCACCGACGGACTGTGGCTGTTCCGGGGCCGCCCTCAATCCGCGGGATGGATTTCGATAGTGCCTTCCACCAGATCGTTCCGACCGGTCGACTGCTGTGCGGTGCGAAGCCGTAAGATCGGGTCGAGCCCCGACGCCAGCGCGAACCCACCGAACACCAGCAGGAAGCCGCCGGCAGTCGTCGCCGTCGGCGCGTCTCCGAGGACGGCCCAACCCAGGACCGCTGCCGTCACCGGTTCGAGGTAGGAGACCAGGTTCACCCGGACGGGCCCGATTCGCGAGAGCAGTTCGAAGTACGTCAGGTAGCCAAGCACGCCGGCGACGAGCACGAGGTAGGCGAACGCCCCCGCCGCGGGCCCGGAGGTGATGGAGACCGGCAGCGGCTCGCCACGCACCAGGGCGCCAACACAGAGCAGGCTCGCTCCAATCAACATCCCCCAGCCTTGCAGTGTCGCAACGGGGAGGTCGCTGTCGAGCGAGCGCAGGCCGACCGACGCCGACGCGAACAGCGTGACGCCGGCGAACACCAGCGCCACACCGCCGAGCGCGACCCCACCGCTCCCGCCTGGGTCAGCGATGACGGCGACGCCTGCGAGGCCGAAAACCAGCCCCAGGCCGTCGGTGGCGTCGAAGGATTCCGAGAGCAGCGCGCTCGCGATGACGGTCGTCAGGACGGGCGAAAGCGAGACGACGACCGCCGCGATGGCTCCAGAAATCGACATCGTGCCCAGGAACAGCAGTCCGTTGTAGCCCGCAACGACGAACACCGCGACCAGCCCGATCGAGAGCCACTCGTCGCGACCACTGGGGCGAAACCGGCCGGTTGCAACCGCAACCGCGGAGACGATGCTCCCGGCGAGTAGATAGCGTAGTCCCGCGAACCAGAACGGCGGCACTGACTCGAGTCCCACTTCGATGGCGACGAACGCGCCGCCCCAGATCCATGCGACAGATACGAACAGAACAGCGGCTAGTAGTTGGCCTCGACTCCAGCGAACCATGTATATCTCGTATTTTAATCGAATCTATGCCCACGTATATACCTTTCATCAGCGGATCGTTGTATTTTCGCAGCTGATTCAGAAACATCGATAATTCATAGAGTTTTGTTCCAGTTAATCCGAATCTCTTTGCCACTGGCTATCGATGTGGCGGGTATGGACGAACGCGACGTGCGCTTGCTCAAAGCCATCTCTGACCTCGGCACCGGCAGCCCCGAACGACTCCACGAGGAGACCGACATCCCTGTTTCGACCATTCACTACCGGCTGAACAATCTTCGGGACGAGGGCATCATCGAGAACGACCTCTACGACCTGAACCTGCAGAAACTCGGCATGGGTGTGACGGTGGTCCTCGAGGTGCTGGCGGACTACAGCGGCTCCCACGAATCACTGAGCGAGCGACTGCTCGCTGTCGAGGGTGTCACGGAAGCGTACTTCACGATGGGTGAGACCGATTTCGTCGTCGTCGCTCGCCTCTCAGATAGCGACGACGTCGAACGGCTCATCCGTGCCTTCGAGGATATCGAGGAGGTCGACCGCACCAACTCCACCTTCGTCATTCGCTCGCTCCGAGACGGCCAGCGACCACTCCAGAGCTACTCGCTGGAGAGTTTGGTCGACATGCTCGCCGAGGAGTAGGGAGCAACCCCTACCCAACCCATGCGGGAGCAACCTACCCTCGCAGCGACTCGACTGGCGGCTCCCACGCCGCACGGTAGGCCGGGTAGAGGCCACCCACGAGCGCGATGAGCACTCCGAACGCAAACGCTCCCAGCGCAACGAAGAGGTTCGTCGGTACCAACACTGCAGAGAGCGGGAGGCGCGTCGTGAGGGCGACACCGACGACGACGGCTGCGCCGAACACAGCGCCGAGGGAGCCACCGGCAACTCCCAGCAGCGTCGCCTCCGCCAGCAACGTTCGCAACACCTGCTCCCGGTGGATGCCGACCGCCCGCAGCACGCCGATTTCGCCCCGCCGCTCCGAGACCGTCATCAGCATGATGTTGAAGATGGAGACGCCCGCCACGACCAGCGAGACGCCTGCGACGGCGAGCAGGAAGCCGTTGAGCAAGTCAAAGAACTCCGAGATTTGTGAAAGAATACTCGTGAGCGAGAGCACCGAGACGCGCCGCTCCCGAACGTTCAGCCGCTCACGGACCCCCGAGGCGACCTGCCTGGCGTCTTCACCGGAGTTCGCCTGTACGACGACCTGCGAGTACCCCGATGCGGCGAACTCGTCGGGTGGGAGGACCACGGCCGACCCAGGCCTGATGGGCGAAATGCTCCCCTGGTCCTGCAGTATTGCGACGACGCGGTACTGGTTCCCCGATATCTCGACGGTCGAGCCGACCCGAACACCGAGACTGGCGGCGGTATCGGCGCCCACGATGGCGCCCTGCCGATGGTACGACGGGAGTCCACTGTCCCCGAAGAGAGCCTGCGGTCGCGTCGTCCCGTAGAGTTGGGCGAAGGTCTCTCCTCCCGGGCCCGAGACGGTCGCCGTACCGGAGTTCAGCGGCACCACCTCGCCGTGGCCCGCGGCGGCCCGCCGGATGGCCTGCAGGTCGCGGCTGTCCAATGAGTCCGTACCCCCAGCGGGGCTGACGATGACCTGATTCCCCAGCCCGCCGAGTTCTGCCAGCGCCGCGCCCTGGAGCGCCGTTCCGAGCATCCCGAGTGCGACGACAGCGAACACCCCGATGACGATGCCGAGCATCGCCAGCCCTGCCCGGAGGCGCTGGCGCGAGAGGTTCCGCACCGCCAGCGAGACGGCCGGGAACTCCCGCATCAGCCGCGCCCGCAGCCCCACGTCCGTCGGCTCGGGTTCGGCCCGCGGGCGGCTTGGGTCAGCCACTGAGCACCCCATCGGTGAGATCCACGGTTCGGTCGGCGAACTCGGCCACGAGGTCGTCGTGCGTGACAGCGACGACGCCGACGCCGCCGTCGGCGATAGTCCGGATCTCTTTCAGCACCGCGACGCCGGTGTCGCGGTCCAGATTCCCCGTTGGCTCGTCGGCCAGCAGCACGTCGGGTTCGTTGACCAGCGAGCGCGCGATGGCGACACGCTGTTTCTGCCCACCCGACAGTTCGTCAGGCGTGTGGTCGAGACGGTCTCCCAGCCCAACTCTGGTCAACAGGTCGACCGCCCGATCGGTGTAGTCGGCGTCCAGAAATGCGGTCGGCAGCCGAACGTTCTCCACGGCCGACAGCGTCGGGATGAGGTGGAACTCCTGAAAGACGAACCCCACCCGCTCACGGCGCACGTCGGTCCGTTCACGGTCTGAGAGCCCGGCGACCGGTTCGCCCCGGAGTTCGACCACACCCGTCGTGGGGTCATCGAGCAACCCGAGCATGTTCAGCATCGTCGACTTGCCCGATCCGGAGGGTCCCATCACGGCTGTCACTTCGCCTGGTTCGACCGCGAAGGTAACGTTCTCGAGCGCCGTGACGGTGCCGCCACCGCCATCGTAGCGCTTCGTGACCCCTGCGAGCTTCAGCGGTGGCGGCGAACCCCCGATCATCGGTAGCGCCGGAGCGCGAACCCTAACAGCGGGACGCTGACCAGCAGGCCGAGCGTGACGACGACCAGCGGCCCACCCAGATCACCAAACAGGCGGTTACCGCCCACTCGGTCGCTCTCAGGCGGGAGCGGTAGTTGGAGCGTCTCAACCCGGCGCTCGCCAGCGGTTGTATAGGCCACCTCCACCGGCACGGTGGTGGCGTTGGCGGTGTCGATCGTTGCAGTCAGTTCGAACGGCGCGAACTCACTGGCACCGATGGTGCCGAGGAAGTAGTTGCGTTGCGGGTAGGCGGGTTGGGCGTACTCGCTGCGCCCGACGCTCACGACGACACCCCTGACCTCACCGTCCCCGACGTTGCCCAGGTTACCCGAGAGTTTGAGACTGTCACCTGACAGACTGAGGTTCAGCCCGGTGAGCGAGACGGCGCCGCGCTTCCGGTCAAGCGGGTACGGCTGGACGGCCTCACGAGCCTCGCCGCCCAGTTCGTACGCGATGGCGAAGCGTAGCGAGGTCGCTCGCACGGCCGAGAGGTCGACGGTCACGCGCATTTCCTCGCCGGGCGCGAGCGTGTCGGCAACGGCGACCCTCCCGAGGCCGGGTGCGATGCTCCCGTTCGCGAGGCGGGGGATGAGCACGAGTTCATTGATAGGCGCGTTTCCGAAGTTAGTCACCGTGACGCCCGATCCGGGGCGCTGTTCGTCGTCGGACCCGTCTCCGCCTGCGGACTGGAGGACGCCACCACCGCCGCCACCGCCGCCACCGAGCGCCCCGGCGAGTCCGGCGAGCCCGCCGTCGGCCGCGCCGGTCGCCCCGTCTTCCAGCGTGGTTCGCTCCACTCGAATGCCGACGTCGTCGTCGAGCGGTTCGACCTCGACCGCCCGTTCGCCCGTCGACGTGGCGCGGGTGCCCGCTGCGGTGGTGTACGTTACTTCGACCTGGAGCGCCTGCGTGCCGGCTGTCCCAGCGCGGAGACTGAAGTTCAGCGGCTGGCTGGCCCCCGCCGCGAGCGTGGCGACGGTCCGTGTGGTCCGTTCGCCGTCGATATCGACGAACGAGACAGTCACGTCACGTAACGGCGCTGTCGTGGGGTTCGAGACAGTCACAGATGCGCTGGCATCAGCGCCCGCGACGAGGCTGTCGGCCTCGACCTCGATTTGTGGTGCCCCGGACTCGACCGCAAGCGAGAGTGGGCGCCGGGCAGTGGTGGTCTCGCCGTCGTTGTCCGTCACGGTCGCGACCACAGTGAGGTTCCGTGTTCCTAGGTCAGCAAAGCGGACCGTGACCGGGACAGTGAGTGTCTCACCAGGGGAGAGCGAGCCGAGGCCCGTCGCCTCACCCAGCGTCTCCCCGTCGTCGAGAATGGCCACGCGGTCCAGCGTCGCCGCCGAACTGCTCCCGCCCGAGAGACGGACCGTTGCTGAGACAGTCGTTGGCGCGCCGGCGGTCGGCGTGCCCGGCGAGACAGTCGTGTCGGTAATCGTCACCCTGTTGTCGGGCACCGCTGCCAGCGAGACACCGGCGACGCCCGAGCAGACCAGCATCACGACGAGAACGAGGGCGATATTGCGGGTCTGTGCCATTGATTAGCCCAAGTAGGGGCTGGAGGGGTATTAATCTCGCGCGGGCGAACGAAATCCAACTTAGGCGCGCTTCTGAATCTCCTCGCGGAGCACCTCACTCACGAGGTCGCCGCCGGCCTGCCCGCGTAACGCGCCCATGGCCTCACCCATCAGCGCTGAGAACGCACCCATCCCTTCCTGTTCGACCTGGTCGGCGTTGCGCTCGACAACTTCGGCGATGGCTTCGCGGACCTCTGCCTCGTCCGTGCCGCCGACGCCGGCCGCCTCCATCGCCTCGTCGGGCGTGAGCGAGGGGTTCTTCGCCAGTTCCTCGAGCACGTCGTTGACACCTTCCTTCGGGAGTTCGCCCTGGTCGACGAGCAGCAGCGTGCCCAGGAGCGCCTCGTCAGGAATGCTGTCTACGTCGACGCCCTCACGGCTGAGTTCCGTGAGCGTTGACTCCAGTGTTGCGGCGGCGAACGTCGGGTCCACACCTGCCTGCACGGCTTCCTCGAACAGCACCATTCGGCGGCCGAACGCTACCTGCTCGGCCAGCCCTTCATCCAGTCCAAACTCCTCGGCGTAGCGCTCGACGCGCTCGGTGAGCAGTTCGGGAGTATCGACCTCGCTAGTGTCTGGTTCCACGGGCGGAACGTCCGTCTCAGGGTACATCCGTGCCGCTCCGGGCAGCGGGCGAAGGTAGCGCGTGGTCCCATCGTCGTTGGCGTCACGGGTCTCCTCGGGCACACCCTCGATAGCGGTTCGGGCTCGGTCGGCAGCGGCCTCAATAGCCTGCGCTGCAACGTCGGCCCCGGCAGCGACGATCGCGACAGCGTCGCCCTCGCCAGCGTCGACGGCCTCCTTCAGCGCCTCAACCTCTTCCTCGGTCACGCCGTAGGCTGGGAGTTCGTCGGTGTGGAAGATACCGCCCGCGCCGGCGCGCTTGGCGTGATCGGAGAACTCGGTGCCGAGGCGACGGTCTGGCTGAATCTCCCGGCCAACGAGACCGTCGAACCCGTAGAGCGGGACGGCCGTCACCTCCCCGCCGGAATCCAGCGCGCCACGGACAACGCCGGAGTCGGTGTCCTCGAAGACGTGGCTGACCTCGCTGACCTCGCCGACGGTGGCGTCACGGGCCTCCAGTTCCTCCCGAATGTCGAGGAGCGCGACCTGTCGTTCAGCCTCGCCGGCGACGATATCGTGGATGTCGCCAAGTGCTTGGACGCCCTTGATTTCGACACGGGCGCCGTCGGCGATGGAGACGTTCACGTCCTGCCGGATGGTCCCCAGCCCGCGCTTGACGGAGCCGGTCGAGCGCAGCAACATGCCGATGTGCTCGGCAGCTTCGTAGGCCTGTTCGGGCGTTCGAATGTCGGGGGCGGTGCCGATTTCGACCAGCGGAATGCCGAGCCGGTCGAGCGAGTAGCGAACGCCCTCGTCGGTTTCCTCGACGCGCTGGGCGGACTCCTCTTCGAGCATCACGTCGGTGATGCCCACGGTGCCCTCGTCGGTCTCGATTTCCCCAGCCTGCGCCAGTAGCATCGAGCGCTGGAAGCCCGATGTGTTCGAGCCGTCGATGACCAGCTTGCGCATCACGTGGGCCTGGTCGACGACGGTGGCGTCGAGCAGTGCCGCGATGCCGAGCGTCACCGAGAGCGCCTCCTCGTCGATACGGGTCGGCGGCTCGTCGTCCTCCTCGACCAGACAGGTGGTGTCGTAGGCCAGATACTCGAAGATGCGGTCGACGCGACTCTCCTCCTCGGCGGCCTCGTCGAGTTCACCGAGTTCGCTCCGGGTGGGATGAAGCTCCCGGGTGATGGTGTGGCTACTCTCGGCCGGTTCGCGGAGTTCTGTTGGAGAATCGCAGAACAGCTTCGTCTCGGTGTCGAGCTGTTGGTGGATTTCGAGGCCGGCCACGAGGCCGAATTCCTCGTAGTCGAGGGCGTCGTCGCTCATACCCGAGTTGGGGGGCGGCGGGGGTAAAAAGGGTGTCAGTCGCTGGGCGACCCGACGACTAGGACTCCGCGTAGACCGCTTCCACAGCCTCGACGATGGACTGCACAGTCCCCGACGAAGCCTCTCTGACCGCCCGCACCACGTCGTCCCCGTCGACGGGGACGACCTGCGACGCGTTCGTGATGGCCATGGCCCAGCGTTGCGATACCGCTAATTAACTGTTTTGTCACGCTCGCGGCGCCAAGGGGGTTCGGTCTCCGAGATTGGTCGGTCCGAACGTCCGCTCCCTCGCCTTGCTCCGGCGGTCAGTCCTCGTCGCCGAGGATGCCGGTGTGGGTCATCCGCTCGGGGTCGAGCACTTCCTCGGCTTCGGCCGCAGTCAGGTAGCCTTCGTCGACGGCCACCTGCTTCACGGATTTGCCTTCTGCGAGCGCCTTCTTGGCGACTTTCGAGGCGTTGTCGTAGCCGATCGCGGGGTTGAGCGCAGTTGCGAGGGCCATCGAGCGCTCGACGGCGGCCTCGCAGTGCTCCTCGTTGGCCTCCAGTTTGGCGACAAACTTCTCGGCGAACACCTCGGCGCTGGTGGCGAGAATCTCGCTAGACTCGAGGAAGTTGTGCGCGATGACTGGCTTGTAGAGGTTCAGGTCGACCTGCCCCTCTGCGGCGCCAGCGGAGACGGCGGCGTCGTTGCCCACCACCTGCTTGTGGACCTGGTTCACTGCCTCGGCGACGACGGGGTTGATTTTGCCGGGCATGATGGAGCTGCCGGGCTGGTTCTCGGGCTGCTCGATCTCGCCGAAGCCGTTGCGGGGTCCGGAGGCGAGCAGGCGCAGGTCGTTGGCGATCTTGTTCAGGCTCCCGGCGACGACGCGGAGCGCACCGTGGGCCTCGCTCATGGCGTCGTGGGCGGCCTGTGCCTCGAAGTGGTTGTCGGCCTCGCGGAACGGTAAGCCGGTCTCCTCGGCGATGTACTCTGCGGCGAGTTCAGGGAACTCGGGATCGGTGTTGAGCCCCGTTCCAACTGCCGTCCCGCCGAGGGCCAGTTCCGCGAGATGCGCTTCGGTGTTCTCGACGCGCTTGATACCTTTCTCGACCTGCGCGCGGAAGCCGCCGAACTCCTGTCCGAGGCGGACGGGTGTGGCGTCCTGCAGGTGCGTGCGGCCGGTTTTGACGACGCCGTCGAACTCCTCCTCTTTGGCGGCCAGCGAGTCCGCGAGCGTCTCGAGTGCGGGACGGAGGTCCTTCTTCACGGCCTCCAGTGCGGCGACGTGCATCGCGGTCGGAATCACGTCGTTGGAGGACTGCCCGAAGTTCACGTCGTCGTTCGGGTGGACGGCGCGCTCGCCGATTTCGGCACCGAGAATCTCGGCTGCGCGGTTGGCGATGACTTCGTTGGCGTTCATGTTCGATGAGGTGCCCGAACCGGTTTGGAACACGTCCACGGGGAACTGGTCGTCCAATTCGCCTGCGATGACCTCGTCGGCCGCCTCGATGATGGCCTCAGCAGTCTCGTCGTCGACGTGGCCGAGGTCACGGTTGGCGCGTGCGGCGGACTGCTTCACGATGCCGAGCGCGCGGACGAACCGCCGGCTGAAAACGATATCCGAAATCGGGAAGTTCTGAATCGCACGCTGGGTCTGGGCGCCCCAGTAGGCATCCGCGGGCACCTCCATCTCGCCCAGGCTGTCCTCCTCGATGCGGTAGTCTGCATCCTCGCTCATGGCTGTTCACTCGCCCGGACCGAGCGTAAAACCCACCGATGTGGTCGTCGCCGTGGCTTACTCGTCGTGCTTCTCAGCGTACTCCGCGGGCGTGTAGGTCTCAATCTCCATCGCGTGGATCGACTGGGTCATATGCTCGCCCAGCGCGTCGTAGACCATCTGGTGTTGGTTCACGAGGCTCTCGCCCTCGAAGACCGGCGAGACGACCACGGCGGCGTAGTGGGCGTCATCGGTCTGCTGGTCGTGATGGACGCGCGGCAGCGTGACTGTCGCCTCGGCATCCTCGATCTCGGTCTCGATGAGCTCCTCGAGCTCTGCTGGTTCCATACCGGAAGGCGGCGGCCGATGGCCAAAAACCGGTCGGTGATCGGCGGAGGAAAAGCCGGGGGACTCAAGCCCCACCCGCACCCGCTCTCGGCTATGTCCGACTCGGAGCCCGAGCTCGCCGCGCGCGAGCACCTGCTCGTCGAGGAGGCCGACATCCTCGAGGCTGTGCTTGCGGTGGCCGACGCGGTCGCCGCCGACTGGCCCGAACTGGCCGACGGCCGCCGCGCCACGCCGGACCGCGACGCCGTCGTTCCTCTCCTCCGCGCAGCACTCGAAGAATCAGGGCTGCTCCGCGCCCTGACCGGCCTGCTCGCAGCGGCTGTCGAAGCGGCGGGGTACGAACTCGCTGCGCGCCCCGTCCCTTCACCGCCCTACGTCGTGGTCAGTAGCACCGGGCCGGTCCTGCGCGCGACGGTCGCGGACGGCCGACTCGTCGTGAACATCGACTGTTTCGAGGTTGTTCGTGGGACGGAACTCGGCGGTGAGAACGGGGTGGCCTACGCACGGACCGCGGCGACGCCCGCGGATGCGCTCTCGGTGTCGTTCGCCCGCTCGGGATAATCAATCAGTCAGCCGCTGATTCCTGAATGGCCTGACGGTCGACCACAGCTTAGGTCCAGTCGTCGAGCCCGGTCTGGACCAGCGACTCCTCGATGCGCTCGAAGCCGCGCTCGACCTCCTCAGCGGGCACCTCCCACTCCGCCGAGACGTACGCCCGTGCGGCGTCGAGGTCCGGATCGATGTCGAGGTCGAGTTCGTAGTCGTCGGTGACCGGTGGGTCGAAGAAGAGCTCCCGCACCCGGTCGGCGTTGGCCACGTACACGTCTTCGGCCTCCATCACACCCCAGATATCGCCGTGTTCCTTCACGGCTTTCACTGCGGTCTTGGGCCCGTATCCGGTGACCCCCTCGTTGAAATCCGTCCCCATCAGTAGCGCCACGTCGACCAACTGCTCGTAGCTGATGTCGTGTTTCTCGAGGGTTTTCTGGAGGTCCATCAGCTCCGGGTGGCCTTTCGAGGTGAGCTGTCGCAGCGTCCGCGGTGCGCCGAAGGTCATCGTGTCGTAGTCCTCGCTGCCGGCGTAATCGACTTCGCCAGTCGCGGCCATGTGCGCACACTGAGCCTCACCCTCTGCAGGTGCCTCGATGTACGGCACGTCGAGACGGTCGAGCAGCCCGCGTGTGGTCTCGTGAATCGTGTCGGTGAGTCGCTGGGTGCGGGCTTCCAGCCGCGCGGCCTCGACGCTGTCGCCAGCCTCCTCGGCTTCCTGCTTGCGCTCCTCTGCCTTCTTGCGCTGCTCCCGGCGGCGCTCGACCTCGTCGCTCTTGAGATCGGTGACCCCACCGTCGAAGACCAGCACAGGCGTCATGTCGGCCTCAAAGAACTTCGGGAGCCCCTGGACGACGCCGAGGAGGTTCGCAACCTCGTCGCCGTCGCTGGTGGTGTACACCGAGTCGGCGGTGAACTTCACCGTCGTCGTGAGATAGCGATAGAGCCAGTTGTGCGCGTCGACGGCGACGACACTCCCCGACAACTCCGAGAAGGGGATGTCCTCGATGGCCGCGACCGCGCGTAAGTCCGCGTTGCCCATGCCCTCGCTACCGCCCCACTGCGCTTGAAAACCACGGATGTCGGCTGCTGGCTGCAGGCCGCTTCCACGCGGTCACCGGTCAGCGACTCCCGCGCTTCCCTCAGTTGCGGCCGTCGAACGTGGGGAGTCGACCAACGCCGGCGCCGATTCGCCCTCTCTGTCGTCGAGGAACGCGCGTTCCTCAGCATTGAGGTCGCGTTCGTCCGCGCTCATCCGGAACGTGTCCAGCCCGCACTGGTAGGTGACAGCGTCGCGCTCGCCCGGGCGCTCGAGGACGACCTCTGCGAGCCCCGTCTCTCGCCCGGTGTAGACGAACCCTGCCTTGTAGAGCGCGTGGTACGCGAACGGATTGTTGACTGCGATGCGACAGCGTCGGTAGCCCTCGTTCTCGGCGTGGTCGGCGACGAACGCTGCGAGTTTCGGGCCGATACCCTCTCCGCGGCGGTCGCGCCGGGTCGTGATGTAGCGAATCCAGCACACCCCTGGATCTGTGCGGTCCTCGTTGAACGCTGCGGCGGCGACCACGTCCCGCTCGAAGGGGTCGTCCGGGCTCCCGGGCGTTGCGCCCTCGTAGTCCGTCTCGGTCTCGGGCGGGTCGGGCCGCTGCTCGGTCGGGTCCCGGGCCACCGCCTTCCCGGTGTTCGACATCACGAACTTGCCCGCGTAGCTGAACTCCCGGAAGTCGAGCCTGAGTGTTAGGTCGCTGTCAGGCCACCCGAGCAACGCGAACTCCATACGCGCACGAAACGGCTGGATGCTTATGAGACTGTCTCCGTGAAGAACTCCTCCCCGAGGGTTCACCGTCGAAGCAGACGTTCCACCGGCTCCTGGCCAACTATCCCTACTGGCTACTCGAGTTTCGGTACCGAACGAGAGTTGAAGCTTCGGCACAACGGAGTAGCCAATGACCAGTCGACATGGCCCCGGCGACATCACGTTCTTTGACCGGTTCGCCCGGCTCTACGACCCGTTGATGCCGGCCAGTAGCGCCAAGGACTTCGCGGACGCGTTTGCGTTCGCCGACCGTCCGGTCCGCCGCGTGCTCGATCTCGCTGGGGGGACCGGTCGGGTCGCGGACGCACTCGACGCTGTCGGCTACGAGGCAATCGTTGCAGACCTCTCCAAACCGATGCTCGGGGAGGCACGCGACCGGGGGCTGGAGACAGTCCAAGGGGACGCATCGACACTCCCGTTCCCAGATGACTCGTTCGACGCTGTCGTCATCGTCGACGCCTACCACCACCTGCCTGCACAGGCGGATGCGCTCGCCGAGGCGGCCCGCATTGTTGCTCCCGATGGCGTCGTCGTGATTCGGGATTTCGACCCCACGACGGTGGTCGGTCGGCTCATCGAAGTCGCCGAACTGCTGTTCGGGATGGGGTCGCAGTTCGCGGATGCCGACGAAGCGGCGGCGGCGCTCAGCGGTGCTGGGCTCCACTCGCGGGTCCTGGGCCGCGGGACGACCTACACGGTCGCAGGTCGGCGGCCCTCGGAGTGAGGAAACGAAGCAGTCAGTACGGAGGAGCAGATATCCGAGAGTGTGAGCGATTCGTTCATCTCCGAGCGGGTGGACCGCGCGGCCGCGCCGTTGGCCGTCGGTGACCTGCTCGTCATCCTGGCGGTGATTACGGTCGGCATGCAGAACCACGGCACCCTGACGGGGGCCGTCCCGCTCCTCACGACGGCAGCACCGTTCCTGTTCGGCTGGGTGTTCGCGAGCGTCCCAATTGGCGCGTACTCTTCGGGTGCGGCCGAATCCGCGAAGGCGGCGGTGCCGCTGGCCATCCGGTCGTGGATTCCCGCAGCGCTCGTCGGTATCGTGATTCGTGGGGCCACTCAGTCCGCGTTTGACGTTGGGCTCGGCGTCTTCATGGCCGTGATGGTGGTGACTGGCTCAGTTGCGTTGGGCGTCTGGCGGTGGGTGTTCTTCACGTTCCGGTAGCCCGTTCTCCCTGTTCTCGACCGGAGTCACAATCTCTTTGCGCGCTCACCTCGCAGGCTTCAGAAATGAGTACACAGGACGGCATCGACTACGGGGCGCGCGCGAAGGCGGAACTGGGCTTCTCCCGCTGGTGGCAGATCATCGCGGCAGCCGTGATGATGGGACTCATTTCGCCGTATCAGTACGTCTGGTCCTCCATTGAGGGGCCGCTCTCGGCCGCGCTATCGGTCGACGCAGCGGCAATCGGGCTGGTGTTCACGCTGTTCGTCATCTTCCAGGCCGGCTCGCAGGTGCCGGTGGGCTGGTGGCGTGACCGCCGCGGGCCGCGCGCACTGACGCTGATTGCGGGGGTCCTCGCCGGCGGTGGCTATCTCGGACTGGCTGTCGCGACCTCTGTCTGGCAGCTCTATCTCTACTACTCGATTGGGGCCATCGGCGTCGGTATCGTCTACACCGTCGCGGTCAACACCGCGCTGAAGTGGTTCCCCGACCGCCGTGGCTTCACCACGGGACTGGGGACGATGGCGTTCGCGGGCGGCTCTGCACTCGTGGTCCCCTACGTCCGGGCGAACGCGACGGTTACGGGCTACAGCGATGTGCTGACGAACATGGGGCTGCTCATCGGGGTCGGCATCCTCGTCGGCGCCCTGGTGCTACAAGACCCGCCGACGGACTGGCTCGACGACGTCGAGGAGGAAGCCAACGAGAGCGACGCGGAGATTCTGGGTGGGAAGCAGTACGAGTCTGGAGAGATGCTCCGCACGTGGCAGTTCTGGCTGATGTACGGGATGTTCGTCGCCGTCTCCGGGGCGGGGCTGATGCTGACAGCGAAAATCGTCTCCTTCGCGGCTGCGGTCGGTCTCACGGAGAACATCGGCACGCTCTCGGCGACTGCGCTCCCCATCGCGGGCGGCGTCGGCCGGCTCATCATGGGCGAAGTATCGGACCGTGTCGACCGCGAACGCGCGATGTTCGGCTCCTTCATGCTTTGCGGGCTGGGACTGCTCGCGGTGGTCTACTTCGGTGCTTCCGGTATGGAGTACGCTTTCATCGGCGCCGTCTTCATCGCGACGTTCTTCTGGAGCCCGCAGTACACGCTGTTCCCGTCAGTCGTCGGTGACTACTACGGGCGCGAGCACTCCTCGGCGAACTACGCGTTCCTCTACTCCGGCAAGATGTGGGGCGGCCTCTTCGGCGGCGCCGTCGCCGGCCTCCTCGTCACCGCCCTCAACTGGGAGACCACGTTCATCATCGGTGGCGTACTCGCCATCACCGCCGGCGTCGCCGCGCTGGCACTACGCCCGCCGCGGAACTGACGGTTCGGACACTCGACTCTTTTTATTCGGTCTGTGTGCGTGTTTTGAAACGAACTGCCACTGGGCACGGTATCTGGCTCGTTCTCTTCTTTCTCCTCGTTTTCCACCGACGGCAAATACTGTTTAGGCGTTCGGCTCCTATCTCGGCGTATGACCGAGACTCTGTTCCTTCGGAGCGACGAGGTCGATGATCTCGCTGGCCCCGCAGCATTCGTCGATGCCGTCCGTGACGCCTACCGACAGCGCGGCGAGGGTGCTGCGGCCGAACCCCGCACCAAACTCGGGAGTCAGGACCCGCCGGGAATGCTCACCACCTACGGGGCAATTCTCCCCGACACGGGCGCGATGGGAGGGTACATGTACTCCGCGGGGTTCGGCGCGCGCGACGCCTGGTTCACCACACCGCTGTTCGATTCCGAGTCGGGCGAGCCGCTGGCAATGGTCGACGGCGCATCGATGAACCCGTACAAAACCGGCGCGACGGGCGCTGTCGGTGTCGACGCGCTCGCTCGGGAGGATTCGACGGACGTGGCCGTTATCGGCTCGGGCGCACAAGCCCGCGGCCAACTCAAGTGTACTGCCGAGGTCCGTGACCTCGAGCGGGTCTGGGTCTACTCACCCACCAAAGAGAACCGTGAAGGGTTCGCGGGCGAGATGAACACGGAGCTCGACGCCGCTGTCGCCGCTGTCGCGTCCTCGGCCGCGGCTATCGAAGGGGCGGACATCGTCATCACGGCCACGAGCGCCGCCGAACCAGTGTTCGACGGCGACAACTTGGAAGACGGCACCCACATCACCGCGATGGGCCAGTACGACCCCGACAAACGCGAACTCGATACGACCACCATCGAGCGCGCGACGTACGTGCCGGACCTCCGGGCCCGTGCGACCAAAGACGCCGGCTCGTTCATGCACGCGCTGGAGGCGGGCGTCGTCGACGAGGACCATATCCACGCCGAACTTGGGGAGGTCGTCGCCGGCGAAGCGCCGGGCCGCGAGAGCGACGAGGAGATTACCGTCTTCGACTCCGGCGGCACCGGAATTGAGACGGTCGCAGGTGCCTACCTCCTCTACGAACGCGCGAAGGAGGAGGGGCGCGGTGAGACTATCGACTTCGCGCCGGCGAGTGAGGCGCTCACCGGAGAGTAACAGCAACACGTTCTCCCGTTGGCCGTGTATTGACCGGTCAGTTCAGTCGGTATCGTAACAGCGCAGCAACACCGCCGAGGTTCGAGAGCTGTTCACCTGGGGCGAACTCGGAGGAGAACACGACTACCTCGCCACCTTTCTGCTCGACGCTCTCGACGATTGCGTTGGCGTCGACGTCCCAATCACCTTCGCCCTGGCGCTCCTGGCGGAGCCGTTCGTCCACGACCAACAGCGTTTCGACGGCGCCGAACTCGGCGGCCTCGGCAGTTTCTTCCACGCCGTAGGTGGCTTTCTCGCCGGTCGCCATCCGTTCGGTGAGTTCGTCGATGAGTTCGCTCTCGCGGGCGATGCGAGTCTGGTCCTGTACCTCCTCGACGGCGCCACGTTTCAGCACCTCGTGGACGCCGCGGTCGCCAGCAGCAGCGGTGTCGACCGTGGTCGCGATCCGCTCGGTGACGTCGGGGTACTCCTCTTTGAGGAAGTCGTGGGCGTCCTGCTTGGTGAACCCCGGTCCGGCGAGGATGATGGCCTCGGCGTCGACGTGCTGGAGCGCGGAACCGAGTTCCTCGAACAGCCGTGCGCGGGGCTGGGCGTACTCCCCTTTCCCTGTGGGTGCGGTGATGGTGGCGTACTCATCAGTGCCGTACTGCTGGACGGTGTGGATATGGGCCTCTCCTTCTTCGACAGTGACGATGGCCACGTCTGGGGCGTCGGTGGCTTCTGCGGCTTCCTCGATGCGGTCGCGTTGGTCCGGCTTGAGGAACTTCTCGATGGTGATCTCCTCGTGGGTTTCGACGTTGAGTGTGTGGTGGAGGCCCAGCTGGTCCTCCCGTGAGCAGGACTCGATGACGCCGCCCACCCGGAGCCGATTGGCGAAGCGGGCGAACTCCACGTCTTCCACCCCGAGGGTGATGTGCAGGTGTTCTCGCTCTCCACCGGTGTCACGCATCTGGTCGTCGGCACGCTGGATGCGGCGGGTGGTGTCGCCCTCGACCAGGTCGCCTGGTTCCAGGACGTGCGAGAGATGCCAGAGGTCGTCGACGGTTTCGGGGACGAGCGTCACCCGGTCACGGCCCTCCGCGCCGTGGCCGCGCTGAACGATTCGCATACTCGAAGCTGGGTCGCGAGGGGGACGACTCTTTCCCTCTCGGATTCACAGCCACGTAGGCCACATATTGTTACCAGTTGTCGATATCTGGTGCCTCCGGCAACTGCGTAAACAGCCACTAGAAGGTCACTCCGTCCTGCTTACGGGGTTCCGCCGTTAGACGTGACGGCAGAACACGACAAGAAAGCTTATGCCGGGGCCGCATTTACCGAACGATGGACGCCGAAGCGTCACTCGGGTAGGGGTACTTGATGACGCTCCGGCCCATTCATCTTCGCAGTATTCAGGGTCTTGAGCGACCGCTAACACCTATGGAGTTTCACGACTGGGAGCCCGTCTACGAACATATCCTCGCAGATTTCGGCTTCGACCGTACAGCCGACGAGCGTGCTCGGGACCTGCTCGCCGACCTGACCGAGCCGTTCGACCTTGACCGACTCTCCGGGTTCGAGGGAGCAACAGTGGCCGTCGCCGGTGCAGGCCCGAACCTTGCTGAAGAGACCGGAATCGCGGCCGAAGCGGACCGTGTCGTCGCCGCATCCACGGCAGCTGAGGTGCTCACAGATGCTGGCGTCACGGTGGACCTCGTGGTGACGGACCTCGATAAGAACCCGAATTCGCTGGCGGCGATGAGCCACGACGGGACGCCCGTTGCCGCCCACGCACACGGCGACAACATCTCCGCGGTGGAGGAGTGGATCCCGCAGTTCTCGAGTGAGGCGCTCATCCCGACGACGCAGGCCGAGCCAAGCGGCCCAGTTCAGAACTTCGGCGGGTTCACTGACGGCGACCGAGCGGCCTTCCTCGCGGATGCTCTCGGCGCAGCAGAGCTTCGCTTCCTCGGGTGGGCGTTCGACGACCCGACGGTCGGGGAGACGAAGGCGAAGAAACTCACGTGGGCCGAGCGCCTGCTCTACTGGCTGGAAACCCGGCGTGACGAACGATTCGAGCTGCTCGACGGTCGGCGCGCAGAGCTCACGCTCCCGACCGAGTCGCGGTAGCGGTTAGGAATCTGCATCCGTCCCGAGTTCCCCAACGAGTGCAGCGACGCCCTGGTCCTCAAGCAACTGGTCGACCCACTCCGCACGGTAGCCAGCGACGTCGACAGCGTATCTGCGCCAGAAGGACTCGTCGAAGGAGGCGTCGTCTGGGACGGACGCAAACTCGTCGTCGGTCGGTGGGGGGACCGCCATACCGATTCACTGGTCCCAAACCGCTTAATCGATACGGACGTGTGGCTGACGGTGATTACTCGACGCCAAGTAGCTTGCTCCCACCCGGTGGGAGGAACTCTTGGATGCGGTCTGCACTCGCCACTTTTCGGACGAACGTGTGGTCCGTAAACCGCCCTTTGAACTCACGGTAGCATTTGACGGCAGCGTCGTTCTGGGCGAACTTCCCGGGTTCGAGCCGGATTGTGGTCGCCGCGTCCGGTTCGATAGCTGCAGGCGGGCCGCCGATGACCCGAGTTTCGTTTTGACAGGTGATTCCGACCGCAACCTCGCAGTTGATACCGTTGAAATACTCCCGGTCGCCGCGTATGGCGAAGCCACCTTTCTCGAGATACTCGCCGGACTCTGGCGTTTTGCTCACTTGGTCGGGGTCGACCATGTAGGCGTCACCGGCGCCGCGGCCATCCTTCCACACAGAGGAGTACGAGACGGCGAACTGAGCGGCTTCCTGGAGCGTTGCGTCGGGGAAGTCGACAGGGCTTGCGGCCTCTGACGGACCGCTGGCTTTCAGCAGCGTGACCGGGCCACCGTGGGCCTGTGTGTGGAAAAAGCGGTCATGCTTGTCGAGATATTTCTTCACCAGGGCTTCGTTCTGGTCGGCGTTGCGCCCGCCGATGACGAGGTAGCCGTCGCTGGTGCGGAACCAACGGAACTCCTCGTACCAGTGTTCTGGCTGTCGAATGGGGATGTCCTCGCGGGTGAGCCAGTCGACTTCCTCCTGTTCCTCGTCGGGGTCGGGTTCGGGTTCGGGGTCGTCTTCGGCCTCCCACTCCTCACGGCGCTGCTTGGCAGCCTCCAGCCGTTTGCGGGTGTCCTCGATGGCCTCGCGAGCACCCTCTTTCTTGCCCTCAACGCGTTTGGCTTCCCGGTAGAGTCGGTCGGCGTTCTTCTCGACGCCCATCGAGGCATCGAGCGTGATGCGGTGGTCGTCGAGTTCGATGGTGACCATCCCTTTAGCACTGTTCACGTCGACGACGGCTTCGGCGGCAGGGATTCCTTGCTCTGCACCCTGGGCCAAGGTTTCTTGGATCTCGTCCCAGCCATGCTCCTGTTGGCGGGCCTGCTGAATGGTCGAGAGCACCTCGTCGACGAGCTCGTAGCGCTCGTAACAGAGTTCAGCCTCGCGCCGGCGCTGTTCAGCCTCCTCCTCGAACCCCTCGATGGCGCCCTCCTGCTGCTGGATGATGCGTTTTTCCTTCTCGATGTCGGCCTCGAAGTCGGGGCGCTTCCGGCCACCGCCTTCCTCTTCACGGCGCTCCTGGTGTGTGAGCCGGTAGAAGTACTCGTCGAGCGCGGCGTTGAACGAGTCGAACGCAACGCTGAGCAACTCCGACCGCTCCTTGAGGGCGACGGGGCTCACGTCGACGACCTTCCCGCGCTCTGTGAGGGACTTGTCGTCGTCGTCACTCTCGCCGTCCGTTTCCTCGACGTACACTCGCGGGTCGAACTGGCCGCTGGTGAGTGTGTCCGCGAGCGACATCAGTTCGCGGTGGACGGCGCGGTACTCTGCTTCGCCAGCGTCCTCGATATCCATCGCCTTCTCGACGCCAGCGCGGCGACAGAGCTCTTCGCCCCAGAAGCCGCCGAGGTTGAGTTGGGTAGCGACAGTCCGGACGACGTCGGTGTCGGAGTCCTCCATCCGGGCCTCGAGTGCCTCGTAGCTCATTTCGAGCGGGTTCAGCCGTGACTGCGGGAACCCGTAGGGTGTGCCTGGGGCGACGGTACGGGACTTCAGTCGGACGGTCTCCAGCGACCGCACGACTTCGCCGTTGCCGTCGAGGACGGCCACGTTGCCGTCTCCGAACAGTTCGACCACGAGCGTCGTGTTCTGGTCGGGGCGTTCGAACTCAAAGACCAGGATCCGGTCGAACTCGTACTGCTCGACCGACACCAGGTCTGCGCTCTCGATGCGGCCCCGAAGCATCATCGCGAACTCCGGGGGTCGTCCCGGGGCGTCGGGGACGTGCTCTTGTGCGGCGACGTGGGCACGTTTGGTGTCGCCCACCTCGATGAGTAGCTCCACTCGACCCCGGTCGAAATCCCGGAGCTTCAGCCGCAGTAGGTCCTCGCCGTAGAGATACGCCTTGTCGAGCTTGGCCCCCTCGTAGCGGGAGAGCTCGGTGGCGAGCGCCGCGAGGTCGACGCTCGAAAGTTCACGTTTCGGCTCCATACATCCGAATTCTGGGGCGAACGGGAAGGGCGTGTCGTTCGACGGCGCTGGTCGGCCGTCGAAGGGCGTGTCGCTCGGCGGCGCTGGTCGGCCGTCGAAGAGCGTGTCGCTCGGCGGCGCTGGTCGGCCGTCGAAGAGCGTGTCGCTCGGCGGCTGGCCGTTGCCGCCGACCCCCTCTCGTTCGACGGCTGGCCGTTGCCGCCGAACCCCTCTCGTTCGCCGATTGGCAGGCATCGCCGAACACTGCTCGCTCGGCGGCTCCGGTTTGTGCTACTCCACCAGCCGTCGGAGCCCCGCACCGGTTGCGAAGCCGACAGCGCCGACGCCCACAGAGGAGATGGTCCTAACCGTGAGGGCGGTGTTCAGATACGGACAGAAACTGGCTGGCCGCGCTCGGCGTTTCAGCCGGCATCCCTGGTGGATTGTAAGGGCGAGGCGTCTCGGCGAACTCCGGCGAAGTACGCACGAGAGCGAGCAGCGCGAGCGAACGCGCGCAGCGAGTCGCGGGAGCCGAGACAGCCGAGGGCTTTCAGCTGTTCCCACTAACTCCACCGCTGGAAACTGCGTATCTGAACACTACCGTTAGAGCAACTTCGAGACGTACGGGCCGTCCTGGTGATAGCCCAGTTTCTCACGGTAGTACTCCCGGACACCGATCCCTGAGATGATGCTCAGCTTACCGTAGCCGCCTGCGGCGGCCAGTTGCTCGGCCTTTTCGACCAACCGCTGGCCGTAGCCACGGTGCTGCCAGTCACCTTCGTCGGTGCCGTCGAACGTCGCCGGCGAGCCGTAGACGTGAAGCTCCCGGACGAGGGCGGCCCCTTCCAGTTCACGGCGCACGGGGTCGTTGGGGAACCGGAGCCGGCAGAACCCGACGAGCAGGTCCCGAACTGGGTCCTCGAAGGAGATGAAGTACTCCGTCCCGCCGCCGGCCTCGTACTCCATCACATCCAACTGAATCTCTGCAGGGTCGGGGTCCGCCTCGTTGTGCCCGACTTCTCGTGCGCGAATATCCCGAATCGTGTAGCCTTTCTCCTCGGCCCGCTGCTGGGCCAGTTGGCGGAGATTCGACTTCCACACGCCGCCTTCGATGAAGTCGGCGGGGATGTCCCGTTGGACGCGCTGGAGCCGGCAGTACTTCGGAATCTCGTTCATCGCGTCGGCGACGACGTCCGCGGCCGTCTCGTTGTCGAGGGGGTCGAAATCCTCGCGCTTCCACATGTCGTAGACGCGGGTGCCTTTCACGACGAGGGTCGGGTAGATTTTGAGGTAGTCCGGTCGCCAGTCGGGTGAGTCGAACAGTTGCCGGAAGTCCTCGCGGCACATTTCTTGGCTCATGCCGGGTTGCCCGGGCATCATGTGGAAGCCGACTTTGAACGCGGCGTCGCGCAGGCGGCGGTTCGCGTCGATGCTCGCTTGGGTGCCGTGGCCGCGGTGCATCTCCCGGTTGATGCGTTCGTAGGTGGTCTGGACGCCAACCTCGACTTTGGTGCCGCCGAGGTCCAGCATCCGGGTTATCTGCTCGGGGTCACACCAGTCGGGCTTGGTCTCGAAGGTGATGCCAGTCACCCGGATATCGCCAGTCTCGTTTCGGGAAATGACGTCCTCGAGATATTCGAACTCGTGTTTCTCGGGTGGCTCGGCAAAGCTCTGGGTCTGACTCGGCTCGGGGTTGGAATCGAGATCGTACTCGTTCATCGCCTGCAGCGCTCGCTTGACGAACCACTCCTGGTAGTCGTGGCTGCGTGCGGTCATGGTGCCGCCCATCAGGATGAGTTCTGCTTTGTCGACGGGGTGGCCGATAGCCCGGAGCTGTTCGAGGCGGAGCGTGACCTGCCCGTAGGGGTCGTAGTCGTTCTGCTCGCCGCGGGCGGCCGCGGGTTCGTGACCGGTGTAAGACTGCGCAGAGGAGAAATCCGAGGCCGGGCCTCCAGGACAGTAGAGACACTTCCCGTGTGGGCAGAGGTGCGGCGACGTCATGATGGCGATGGGTGAGACGCCCGACGCGGTGCGAACGGGCTTGCGGCGGACCACTTCCTTCACGTCCTCACGCCAGCCGTCCGGGGCGTAGGAGAGGATATCGCCGTTCGTCGGGACTTTGGGCGCCCCGAGGGTGCCACAGACCTCTCGCTTTGCGGCCTCCAGGTCGTCGCGTTCGAGGTCTTCCTCGATGATGCGGCGGCAGAGCTCCTCGCAGGCGTCGACGAAGGCGGGCGGGTCGGACTCGGCAGCGTCCGTGCTCATTACTGTTTGTTGGTCGGTTTTTGCGGTTAAGGGTGTCGGGTACGAGGCAGGAAAACCCGAACGACCGACGGGAGAGAGGGGAAAACTGCCTCGAAACGCGAGGTGGGAGCGCAGCGACCGCCGAGTGACGGTGTGGTCTGGGACGCGTGGAAAACCCGAACGACCGACGGGAGAGAGGGGAAAACTGCCTCGAAACGTGAGAGGGATCTCGAACTCACGGTTCGTACTGAACGGCTACCGGAACCGCGAACGGCACCGCGGAGTTCCCTTGACCTCGGAGGACCCGCACGGCACTGCGATGGTCTTCCCCTCATCCTCCCCACGCGGGTGCCGGTCGTCGGCACCCACGAGCGTCCACCGCCACCGACTGCTACCCCTGTCGGCAGGAAGCACGTTCCGTCGGCCCAACCCCTCAGAGATGCGCTTTCAAGAACGACCCAAAGTCGGCGGAGTTGCCCATGTCCTCGCGGAGCAGACCAAGCGCACGCCGTAGCGAGCCGTGCTCTGCGAGATAGGTCACTCCCACGGCGGACTTCATCGCGTTAGCGACTGGGCCAGTGAACACCTGGGGCCCGAGTTGGGCCACCGCGTCGTCCCCGACCGAGATGAGCCAACCAGGCGTCTCCCAGTTCCACTGCTGGAGGTCGACGAACTCGGTATCCCCCGCCTCGGCGGAGGCCACGACGTTTTGTGCGGCTGTGTCGGCGGCCCGAATCGCTGCGGAGGCGCTGGCCGGAACCGGCTCGCCGTCGGCGTCGACGATACGGGCCGCGTCACCCAGCGCGAACGTATGGTCGTCCAGTCGGAGGTCCGCTCGGACCTCGGGTCGATCACCACCCATCGCCTGGTTGCCGCGGATGCCGCCAGTCCAGACGAACTGGTCGTACTCGATTGCCTCGCCGCTCTCCAGGTCGATAGTCGTCTCGTCAGCACTCGTGACTGTCGTGCCGGTTCGTACGTCGATGTCCAACCCTTCCAAGGCCGCTCGAGTCGCTTCTTGGAAGTTCTCGGGGAAGTTCGGAGCCACGTGGTCGAACTGCTCGAGCAGCACCACGTCGATGGCGTCGGCGGCGTCGCGTTCACGGGCCATCGTTGCCAGTTCGCCGGCCACTTGGACGCCGGAGAGGCCGGCACCGCCGACGACGACCGTCCCGGTTTCTGGCGAGTCTTTTGCTGTCGTCGAGTCGGCGTGCCCGTAGCGGTCGATAACCGCCTCGAACTCCTTGCGGACCGTTGCGGCGTGTTCCAGCCGCTTCAGCGGTGTGGCGTGCTTCTCGACGCCCGGGATGCCGTAGTACGCGGTTTCGGCGCCGAGTGCGACCACGCAGTACTCGTAATCGAGGGTTTCGCCACCGTCGAGTGAGACAGTACGAGCGTCGCGGTCGAGTCCTGTCACACTGGCTTCTCGAACCGTCGCCCGGTCCACCAGTTCCCTCAGCGGGATGGCGATGTCGTTGACGTAGCTGGGGTTCCGCACAGCGCGGTGGAGTTCGTGTTGCACCAGGTGCTCGCCGGTATCGTCCACGAGCTCGAGCGTGGCCGTCTCCGGCAGCCGCCGCTCCAGTTTCTTGGTCACGAGGAGGCCGGCGTAGCCGCCGCCGAGCACTACGATGTTCATACATATTGTTGGAGCGCTGGGGGCAAAACGGTGTGCACGGCGTCACGCCGGTCGCGGTTCGGGGCGTCGCCTCGAACCTGACCGCGTATCGGTTCCCGTTCGAGCAGATTCGCGACCAGCCCGTGGAACGAGCCGTCGTCCTTGGCGTGAACTGCCTGTATCGTCCGGCCCCCTCTGGCCCCAACGCGCCCCATTTCTCCTTCACTCCGTGCCACTGGGGCAAAAGTTACTAGAGTGTTACATGCAGGACCCTCGTTGTAGGGGGGCGTCTCACCGTCCAAATCCGTCGTTTGAGAGTCGTCTCTACGAGACGCCCTCACTCGCGGAAAACTGCTCGTGCGCCTCTTCGTCGATGATATCTTTCAGCTCGTGGGCCACCTCGTACACATCTTCGTAGCCAGTGTAGAGCGGTGCGGGACAGATTCTGACGACGTTCGGCCGCCGGTAGTCGACGACGACGCCGCGTTCACGCAGGGCTTGACTCACCCGGTCGGCGTCTGGATGCTCGACTGCAACGTGGCCCCCGCGTCGGTTCCTTTCTCGAGGGGTGCCGACTGCGTACTCGTAGCCGGCCTCGGCCAACTCATCGACGAGTCGCGCGAGCAGATCAGTCAGTTCCAGAGTTTTCTCGCGGATACGGTCGATTCCTGCCTCGTCGAGCAGGTCCAACGACCCCTCGAGCGGCGCCGCCGAGAGCATCGGCACCGTTCCCACCTGCCACGCGCCCGCAGCGGGCTCGGGGGTGTAGGTTAGGTCGAGGTCGAACTGACTCTCCTTCTCGTTGCCCCACCAGCCCGGAAGTGCCGGCCGGAGGCCGTGGTAGCGTTCGTTGACGTAGAGCCCGGCAATCGCTCCCGGGCCGGCGTTGAGATATTTGTAGGAACACCAGACGGCGAAGTCGACGTCGGCAGCAGAGAACTCGTGTGGCACCGCCCCCACTGAGTGGGCGGCATCGAAGCCAGCCAGCGCGCCGTGCTCGTGGGCCAACTCTGTCAGTCCCGCGACGTCGAACAGCTGTCCGGAGCGGTAGAGCACGGTCGGCATGAACAGAATACCGACGTCCTCGTCCATCGCCGCCTCGATATCCGCCTGCGCGATTGTCCGACCGTCCCGACTCTCGACAAGTCGGAGGTGCTCGTCGGGGTCAAGGCCACGCTGCTCGAACTGCGCCCGGATCGCGTAGTGGTCTGTCGGAAAGTCCAGTTCGTTGGCGACGACGACGGTCCCCGAGGCGTCGATGGGTGAGTCCTCGACGGCTCCTGGTGTCTCGGCGACGTGGTCGAGAAACGTGCCGATGAGCGTGTGGATGTTGACTGTCGTGGAGTTCGCGATGACCACTTCGTCGCTTTCGGCGCCCACGTAGGGGGCGAGTCTGGACCCGAGATACTCAGCATACTCCCACCAGGGCTGTTCGCCGTCGGTCCACCCTTTGATACCGCGTTCGCGCCACTCCGCAACGACGCGGTCCAGCGTGCGTTCGGCGTCCTCGGAGACAGGTCCGAGGGAGTTGCCGTCCATGTACTGTTCACCGGGGACCTCGAATCGCTCGCGAAACGGGGCGAGCGGGTCGTCCTCGTCGCGGGCGGCCACGGCATCGCGGGAGACCGAGAAGACGCTCATGTGCGAGCATTCCACGGCGCAGACAAAACCGTTGTCACCCGTAGGGAGCTACTCCGCAGCGAGGGTAGCGTAGGCGTCCCACGACGGATCCCGTGGCGGCTCGGTCCACTCCACACCACGGAAGGAGACCCCAGACCCGGCGACCACCTCGCCAGCGAACCCGACGGGCGTCCCGCGGGCCTCGAGCGCAGCGCGAACTGCCTCGGCGTCCTCTGGTGAAACGGCGGCGACGAGCGTCCCCGACGTCGTCACCGTCCACGGATCAACTTCGAGCGCTTCACAGACAGCCTCGACGCCCGGCCGAACCGGCACATCCTCGGGGTCGATGTCGAAATGCACGCCGGCGCTCCCCGCCATCTCACAGAACGCGCCGAGGAGACCGCCCTCTGTGGCGTCGTGCATCGCTGACACGTCGCCGGCTTCGGCGGCGGTTACGGCGTCGCGAACCAATCGAACCTCCTCAAGCCGTTCGGCTGCCTCGGCCACGGTGCTGGCGTCGAGTCCGCGCTCGCGAAGCGCTTCCGGGTAGAGTGAGGCGAACAGCCCCGTCGTCTCGACGGCTGGCCCGCGCGTGACGAGCAGTGTATCGCCGGGACGGGCGCCGTCCGGTCGAACCACCGTCGCTGGGTCACAGACGGCCATCGCCGTCGCGGCGCCAACCCAGGGGTAAGAGGCCCCCGGATACTGGGCGGTGTGGCCGGTGACGATGGTGGTCCCGAGGTCGCGGCACTCGGCGTCGATAGCGCTCCAGAGCGCGTCGAACTGCTCGCTCGTCGTGGACGCTGGGAGCGCCAACGAAATCGCGAGATGGGTTGGCATGTTCCCGCTGACTGCAACGTCCGAGAGGACGATGTGGAGCGCGAAGCGCCCAGCGCGTTCGAACCCCAGTTCGGGCAGGATTGACACGGGATCTGTCGCCATCGCCAGCCCGGTTCCGCCGAGGTCCAGCAGGCCAAAATCGACGCCGTGGGACGGGCCAAGTGCGACGTCTTCGCGGTCGGCGCCCAGCCGCGGCGCGACGTGCTGGCTGAAGAACGCACGGTCGACTTTCCCGCGGTCAGTCATGGTTCGGCCTGGCTCGCCGCGTGCCATATTCCTGCCGGCATCGCTCCACCCGCGCAGCCTGAGCGCGCAGGCAGCGATCGGCCATCAGCCCGCCGTCAGAGACCTTTCGTCTCCGTGGTCTGTGTCTGCCGGTGCCGTATCAGGAATCCCGGCGTTCTCTCGGCTCTGACTACCGAGGGACTCTACGCGGACTCCAGAACCGGCCAAAAATCGAACAGTGGGTTCGTCGTCTCCATCCTCAAACAGATCGCTGAGCGCGACAATATCGAGAACGGCGACGAAGTTTGGTGGACCGACGACGGCCTGGAGTTCATCCTGCCGTCGGAGATGTAGCGGCTCGCTCAATTTGTTCGTGGAGAGAACCACCATTTCACCGGTTCCCGTGGATTATCTTCTGACTTTCACCTATTCGGCGGGCATCAAATCCGCCCCCGTTCGTTCAGCTCAGAGTAGTCCGTCGTCAGTTTCAGTCCCGGTCGGCGTCGGCGACGCCGTAGGTGTCTCCGTCGGCGTGGGGGTAGGTTTCGCGGTTGGGCTCTCTGTCTGCCCACCACCGTTCTCTGTTTCTGTCGACGTCTCAGTCGGCGTACCACTGTCCGTCTCGGACCCCGATTCGTTCGCTCCTTTCGTCCCGAACATGTCCGTCTCGATGGTCTGCTCGTACGTGTCCAGCGGGATGCGCGTGGTGCCGCCGCCGATGGCGGAGAAATCGACCTGCGCGTAGAACTCGACTTCGAGGTGGGTGGTCTGGTTGTTCTGGAGGTGGGTCACCCACCACTCGTCGAGATTCTCGTTCTCGAGCAGCGTTGTGGCGTGAACCGTCTCCAGCTCACCCGGCGCAATGGCGGTGGATTTGTCGGTCGAGCCCGCACCCATCACGACATTGTTCATCCTGATTTCGTAGCCCAGATTGGAGATGACGATCGGAGCGGGGTTGGGGTTGTAGAGATCGAACGCCATGTCAATTTCCGTCGTTTCGTTGTCGACCTCGCCCCACGACCCGGATGTGCTGTTGAGCCACAGCACCGGGTCCGAGAGCGCAGGCTGGTTCGCCTCGATGGGGTGGTCCTCGTCGCTGTTGAACGCCGCGATGATGCTCGTGTTGATACTGCGCGTGATCTGTGGCTCGAACGAGCGGTCGAGCATCTCAGACCGGATGGATGCGTCGATGACGAGGCTGGTGTTCTCCCCGTTTCGGACGTGGCTGGCCCACCATGCGGGGAGCTTCTCGTTGGCCATCATCGTTGTGAGCGGGATGGTGCTGTTACCCTGCTGCTCGATTTTGACCCCTTCCCGTCCTCCCGTGGCCATGCGGATGCCGTTCATTTCCACCGCGTAGTCGATAGCGAGGCCGGCCAGCCGGAGGCTAACGGGGTTGGGGTTGGTGATGATGACCTCGCTCTCGATTGTTGTCGCCGTCTCGTTGACGTCGCCGAATCGGTTCTCGACGCCCGCCACAGCGGGGGCGCCGATGAGCCCTGCGGTCCACGCACCGCCGATAGAGAGCGTCAGCACGCCCACCACCGCGGCCACTACTTTCAGGGTCGACGCCGCTGTGAGTTTCCCACCCAGCATGTGTCTCCATCTGGGTTACGGGCTCTTAGGGCCTGTGGGGTTGGGTGGATCGAATCAGCGTGCTGCCACGACCGCTCCGCAGACCGAAACGCATGCAACGGGGGACACCCTCTCTCCGGCGTGACGCGACGGCTCTTCGGGACACTCTGCGGGCTGGTCTTCTTCGTCAACTTCGGGCGGGTGGCGTTCGCGCCCTTGGTCGAGCCGCTGCAAGCGGCCTTCGGGGTCGGCCCGGCCGCCATCGGGACGGTGACGACCCTTGTCTGGGTCGGCTCTGCAGTCCCACGGCTCCCGGCTGGCTATCTCCTCACTCGCGTTCCGCGGGAGTGGGTCGTCGTGGGGACGGGAGCGTTGCTCACCGTCGCCGCATTGGCCACGAGTGCTGCGAACTCCCTGCTGACACTCCGAGTCGGCGGCTTCGTCATCGGGCTCGCCTCCGGTGTCTACTTTGTCGCCGCTATCCCGTTAGTCGGGGAACTTATGCCAGGGCAGCGCGGCCGCGCGGTCGGTATCCACGGCACGGCCAGCCAACTGGCCGCCGTTCTTGCACCTGCTGCTGTCGTTGCCCTCCTCGTCGTCGATACGTGGCGAGCGACGTTTTGGCTGCTCGCGGCTGCCGCCGGCCTGTCGACGGTCGCGCTTGCGCTCCTGATTCGCCGTCGTCCCGAGTCAGTCCCCTCGCCACCCGCGGGCGAGCGAGAGTTCACGGCCGCGCTGAGCCACTGGCGAGTCATCCTCGCGGGCATCGCGTTCGTGGCCGGCACGGGGTTGGTCTGGCAGGGCCTGTTCAACTTCTACATCCCCTATCTGACGGAGGCCAAGGGGCTCGACAGCTCGACGGCCAACTCGTTGCTGACGCTGGTGTTCGCCGCCGGCGTTCCCGCGTTCTGGCTCTCCGGCCGCTTGGCCGACCGGCTCCCGCACGTTCCCTACCTGCTCGGGATTAACGCGGGCTTTCTCGTCTGTCTGGTCGCGCTCGTCTTTGCGGACTCGTTGCTCGCAGTCACGGCGGTCACGGCCGTCATCGGGCTGGTCATCCACGGGCTGTTCCCGGCGATTGATACGTACATGCTTGGGACGCTCCCGGCGGCCGACCGCACCAGCGCCTACGCAGTCTTCAGTGGGCTCGCGCTCCTCCTGGAGTCGACTGGCTCCGGCATCGTGGGCTCGCTTCGGGGCGCCGGCTACGCCTTCGATGCGGTGTTCACGGGAGCTGCGGTTGTACTCGCAGTTCTCGTCCTCGGCCTCACGGGGCTCTGGGTGAGTGGTATCGTTCCCACCACAACAGCGTCCGCCGACAACTGACCCGTTCTGCCGTCTAACGGACACAGACCGTTCCTCACTGGGGAGAAGGGTTTTTAGCGTCCGCATGCTATGTTCGCATATGTCCGGGCTCCTCCCGTCCGAATCGGACGCTGTCGCCGCCGAGGATGCGGACGACTCTGGGGGGACACGCTTGCTGTGGCTCGACGACGACGACGCCGAGACGCTGCTCGGTTCACTCTCGTCGGACACCGCTCGGTCGGTGCTCATCACGCTCCACGAGGAGCCGAAAACCGCCTCTGAGCTGGCCGACCACGTCGACACCTCCCTGCAGAACGTCCGTCATCACCTCAACAGCCTCATGGAGGCGGAGTTGGTCGAGACCACCGACACCCGCTACTCGGTCAAAGGACGCGAAATGGCAGTCTACGAGCCGGTCAACGATTCGCTCGTGCTCTGTGTCGGCGACACCGAGGAACGCACCTCGCTGCTCTCCTCACTCCGAAAGTATATCGGTGCTGCTGCGGCGCTGGTGGTGGGGAGCCTCCTCGTGCAGTCGACGTTCGGTCTGGCTCTCCCGGGAACCGAAGGTCCGACCAGCCCCCGCGTTGCGGACTCTGTCGGCAGTTCCGGTGAACTGCTTGGCGTCGTCTCGCCTGGAACTGCGTTCCTCGCAGGCGGGCTCGTCGTGCTCCTGGTCGTGGCGTTGACCACCTACCGGAAGACTCACTGACCAGACCAACCGAGAGAGATGAGGGAACGATACACCGCCGTTGTCTTCGCCGTCGTGATTCTGGTGAGCAGTGTCTCGCTTGCGTTGCCGGGCGCTGGGACCGCCGGGAGCAACCCCTTCGAGAATCTTGACCCTGGCGAGTCGTTGGAGAGTCAGCCTGCGACGGTGGACACTCAACCAGCCGAACACGGTTCGACGTTCGCCAGTATCGACTCCCTCCACGAGGCCGGTGTCGACGGCGAATCCGCCTCTATCGGCGTCATCGGCAACCGATTCGACGCCAACCGCCAGTCGATCGCGGGCGCAGTAACCGCCAGTCGGCAGTTCGGCGGCCGGGGAGCCATCTTCGCCAGTGACCGCCACGACACGGCAGTCGCCGAAATCGTTGTCCGAACCGCACCGAAGTCCGACCTCTATCTGGCCAGCGTCGGTCGAGACGCGAGTCCCGAACGCTACGCCGTAGCCGTCCAGTGGTTGCTCGAACAAGACGTCGACGTGGTCGTCGATTCGGCCAGCTACTTCCCTGCTGACGCCGACGGAATGGACCAGCTGAACGCAGTCGCAGCCGAGGCTGCCGACAGTGGCGTGGTGTTCGTCACCTCGGCGGGCAACTACGCGGACCGGCACTGGCGAGGGACTGCCTCGGGTGAGGGATGGCTCTCGTTCGGTACCAACACAGCCTACAACACACTCGGTGATGGCCCGGTTTCCGGGGACGCCTCGCTCCGACTCTACTGGGAGGGCAACACCGACTTCGACCTCTTTCTCTACCGGAACGAACCCGGCGAGGACACGCTGGTCGCCAAATCAGTGACGAACCAATCCAGTAACGGCACCCACTCGGAGGCCATCGACGTGGCGCTCCCCCGTGGGGAGTACTACGTTGCTGTTCGAGGCGACGCAGTCGCGAACAACACCACTATCGACCTCTTCTCAGCCGGCCACGACCTGTCGGTGACCAGCGAGACTGGTGGGATGGTCGCACCCGCGACGGCCGAGAACGTCATCGCAGTCGGCGCAGTCGACGCCGTAAGTGGGGATGCTCGACCCTACAGTTCGAGCGGGTCCAGTTTGGATATCTTCGCGCCCGACGGCGCGTGGACGCGGGCTGCCGGAGAGTTCTACGGCAGTTCGGCTGCCGCGCCGCTGGTCGCAGGGACGGTCGCGTTGATGGTTTCCCAGAATGAGAGTCTCACGCCCGCCGAGACCCAGTCCGTCCTCCAGCGGACGGCGGTCCATGTAGACGGCCGACTCTATCTCGACACGCCACGTGCGGTCGACACCGTCTCGACTCGCGTCCTCTCGGATTTACCGCGCCCTGCGTGGTTAACCCCCGGAACCGTGAGTGAATCCGTCGGGGATAGTTGGCGGTCTGCTCCGCCGTACGGGAACGAAACTGCCTCGATAGATGAGGACACGGCAACTCCGAATTCGACCCAGAACGCGACAGCCGAACGCGACTGGGAAACCGGGCTGTGACCGATCACGATGCCGTCCAGCAGCGGGTGACGGAGTACTGGGAATGGGTCGCAGTGGCGCTGTTTCTCCTGCTGTCTGTCGACCTCCTCACGTCGCTGTTCGCGGCTGCGGCTGTCGGCGTCGGGGCCGAGGCGAATCCGCTGATGGCGTACCTCCTCGCCCAACCCCTTGAGGTCCTCCTCGGCGTGCATCTGGGAGTGACGGTGCTCGCTGTCGGCTTCTTTGACGGCTTGATGCGGACCTACGTCGCGACGCCCGCCCGATTTCGTCGGCCCTACGGCTATCTCATCGAACTCTGGCTGGGCTTGCTGCTGGCGGTTGGCCTCTCGGTGTTTGCGAACAATCTCTCGGTCATCGTCCTCGGGGCGGGGCTGTTTTAGCGGGTTCAGGAGAGCGCTTCGGGCGGGTCATCGGCGTGGGCACGAACCCAGAGCTCGCCGATCCGTGAGAGCGAGGTGCGGTGGGAGTTGCCGTGTTCTTCCTGTTCGAGATACGCCTTGCCGCCGGGGCCGAGCCGGTCGACGTTGTAGATGACCTTCGAGCGGAAGCTATCGGTGTACTCCTCGTCGAACTCCGCGAGCAGCGCGCCGATGCTCTCGAGACGTTCGTCGACGGCCGCCTCATCGACGTTTCCTTCGGCCACTTCCGAGAGGGTCGAGCGGGCGTCTCGGAGCTCCTCGGCGAGTTCTGTTTCGAGATATTTCTCCGGGGCGGTGTAGTAGGTATGGAGCCGTTCGCGGTCCGCACCCCGTTCGAGGATAATGGAGTGGGCCGCGGTGGCAAGGGCGAAGCTCACCGGGCGGGGTATCGAGGAGACGTTGACCCAGACCTCGCTGCCGGCGTCGAGTTCGGCGTTGATGAGGTCATAGCCCCGCACGAAGGCAGTGTCGTAGTCGTACACGTCCGCAAGTACGAGGCGTTCGGTCTCGGCGCCGAGCAGGTTCTGGAAATCGCCCTCGAGCTTCTCGGCGAGATTCCGGGAGTACTCGACGTTGGCCTCGGAGCCGACCGCCCCCTCCAGCAGCACGACTCGGTCCACGGTGAACTGGTCGCGGATGAGCGGCGCGATCAGCCGGTCGTAATCGAAGCCGACCGGGACGATGTGGGTGGTCATATGATGTTTGTTGATGCGATTGTGGTTAACTGACTAGTTCCGCCCCGCAGTCAACAGCGACCCAGCAACGGTCAGCACCAGCCCCAGCCCCATCCCGACGACGTTCGCGCCCCAGCCGCCGACGTAGCTGCTTGCGAACAGGCCGAAGGCGGGTTCGAGTAGTCCAGCGAGCGCCGAGCCGGCCAGCGGAACCCCACCCACCCACGTCTCGGGCTGGAACACCGTCAGGAGGAAGAAGAGCTGACTGCCGAAGATGCCCGCTGCCAGTCCCTCGCGGCTGGTGCCGTCCCAGTAGAGCGCAAGCATAACGGGCAGCGCGAGCTGGGCGAACCCCCCGAAGGCGGTGTCGCCAATCCGGAAGAGGCTCCACGTTCCCTCTATGGAGCGGTTGTAGAGGCTCATCGCGTAGGTCGCGAGCGCGAAGGCAACGACGCCGACCCGGGCGAGGCGGTCCTCACGCCGCTCGTCCACCTCGTCGGCGACGAACGGCCGGTAGAGGTCCCGCGTGAAGTATGAGGAGCCCGAGAGCAGCATCGAGTCCGAGGAGGACATCATCGCGGCCATCGCGCCCGCGACGACGACGGCAGCGAACCACCCCGGCGTGTATTCCGCGAGAATCGCGGGCAGAATGTTGCCTGACGCGGGCATCTCCACGCCCAGCCCCGCACCCCACGCACCGAGCATGAACGCCGGGACGAACAGCAGGAGCACGAGTATCGGCCAGAGCGCGAACGAGCGCTTGAGCACGGTCTCGGAGTCGCCGGCGAAGAACCGCTGGTTCACCTGCGGGAACATCGTGACGCCGAAGGCAATACCCACTGCCGTCGAGAGGAAGTTCGGCACCGCATAGAAGCCGCCACCCAATCTGAGGAACTCTGGGTTGGACGCTGCGAGCGCGGCTGTCGCTGTCGACGCGCCACCGACCGCGTAGAGCACCCAGAGCAGCGCCGTCCAGACGACCACGAGCATGAACGCCCCCTGGAGGGTGTCGGTCCAGGCGACGCCGCGCATCCCCGCGAGCACGACGTAGAGAATCATAAACCCCGTAATTATCCCCGCACCGAGCCAGTAGGGGACCGCGCCGTTCGTGAGCGCTGCCAGCGCGGAGCCGGCGCCGTCCTGCTGGAGCATCACGTAGGGAAAGAGCCAGAACAGGCTAACGAAGGCGACGCCGCCGCGGAGCCGCGGCGCGTCGAATCGCTTGCCCAGCAGCTCTCCCAACGTAACGTAGCCGTGTTGCTGTCCCAGCAGCCACTGTTTGAAACCGACAACGTACCAGAGCAGCCCGAACAGCACGCCGTCCATCAGCCCCATCACGAGAATCCACTCAGGGCCGAATCTGTAGGCGATATTCGGCCCGGCGAAGAAGGTAAACGCTGAGAGTAGCGTGGCGAACGTCGTGAACAGCAACACGACGGTGCCCAGCGACCGCCCGGCGAGGTAGTAGTCCTCTGCCGTCCGCTCGGTCAGCCGGTAGGCGAGGAGGCCGACCGCCAGCGCCGCCAGGAGGTAGCCGACGACGATAGCGACCTGCAACACGACGCTCACACGCGGTCACCCCCAACCCAGAGCCCCCAGCCCCACTGGGAGAAAACGTAGAAAATCACGGATGTGAGCATCAGCCAGCCGATATGCCACCAGAGCCAGACGGGGAGGCCGGCCACGACGGTCGCATCGCGCCAGAGGAACCACGGGATGGCGAAGGCGACGACAACCGCGAACACCACCGCCCAACCGGTTTTGCGCGTTCGATCTCGCATCGTGAAGCGCCCTTTCCTCCGATAGTTGATAAATATTGGCGAAAACCATCGGACAAAACGATTGAAGAAAATATTCCTTCGGAAACGGCTGCTGAGACGCAGCGGTTGCATAGCGGCGCTCTTCTGGAACGAGCACGTGCCGGGAGCAATCGCCCAGATTCCGGGGTTTCGACGGGCTCGTCGTCGGAAGACGGCTTTCTCTCCCACCCATCGTAGAGCGGGACTCCGTTCGCCAGTACGACAGCTATATCCAGCAGCCTCGCCTCCATTTTCGCGGGCGGCACGCGTCGCCGTTCAGATTACCATTCAGCCCGTTTCGGGCACTCATCATGCAAGACACAGCAAAATATCTCATCCACGCGAAGATCTCGGCCGACGGGGTGGTCGAGCGAAGTGACGTGGTCGGCGCGGTCTTCGGCCAGACGGAGGGGCTCCTCGGCGACGAGTTGGACCTCCGTGAGCTACAGGACTCCTCAAAGGTCGGCCGCGTCGACGTCTCCATCGAGAGCGAGGGCGGCCAGTCCTTCGGCGATGTGACCATCGCTTCCTCGCTCGACAAGGTCGAGACCGCCATTCTGGCGGCGTCGCTGGAGACCATCTCCCGCGTCGGACCCTGCCAGGCACGCATCGAAGTGACGAACATCGAGGACGTGCGGGCGGCCAAGCGCCGCATCGTCGTCCAGCGCGCGAAAGAACTGCTCGCGAACTCCTTCGAGGAGACCGTCCTCACGAGCGATGAACTCCACGACGAGGTCCGGGAGTCGGTCCGCGTCGGCAAGATGGCCGACTACAAGGGCTACCCGGCAGGCCCAAATGTCGCCGATGGCGACGCAGTCATCGTCGTCGAGGGCCGCGCTGATGTGGCTCGCCTCCTGGAGTTCGGCGTGAAAAACGCCGTTGCTGTCGAGGGGACAAACGTCCCCGAGGAGGTCGCAGAGATCACGCAAGAGCGGACCACAACGGCGTTCCTCGACGGCGACCGCGGCGGCCAACTCATCCTGCGCGAACTCGTGCAGGTGGGCGACGTGGACTTCGTCGCCTTCGCACCGGAGGGCGAGTCCGTCGAGGACCTCCAGCGCGGCGAACTGCTCGCTGCGCTGCGTGAGAAAACACCCTATGAAGTCTACGTCGAGGCCCACGAGGTCGCAGATGCCGAATCCGCCCGAGCAGTCGCGACCGGCAGATCGAGCGCCGAACCCACTAATACGGGCTCGAACGAGACCGGCCCGATGGTGGACGCCGTTCGCGAGGGAACGAGCGAGGACACGCCGACCGAATCATCTAACGACCCGACAGAAGAAGCCGCGCAAGCGGATGACGACTCCAGGAAGGGGCGGGGCGGCTCCACGGCTGCTGCTGTTGAACCGGTCGGAGAACGGGAACCGGACGCACAGGCAGAACCCGCTCCGCCGACGCTCGGCGATCACGTCCGGGAAGTCGTCGGCGAGAACCGCGGTTCGGCTCGTCTGCTCGACGAGGAGTTCGGCGTCATCGAGGAGGTGCCGGTGGCCGACGCGTTCGATGCCGTCGAAGCCAGCGATGGCGCCCACGCGCTGATCGTCGACGCCACGCTGGAACAGCCGCTACTGGACGTCGCGTCCCAACGCGGCGTTACCCACGCCGTGGCTGCCGACACCGGCGAGTTCGTCAAGCAGCCAGCGCTCCCCCACGTTCGCCCGGTCGACGGCTTCCTGAACTAACTGCCTGCGCCGCTCTCGCCGTCCGTTTTTGCCGCATCGCTCTCCCCGACGACGTATCGCATCCGGTAGCCAAGGCCCGACTCATAGGCGCCCTGAAGTGATTCTTCCTGTTGGAAGCCCAGATGCCGGTAGAGACGTCGCGCCTCCGCGTTCGCGGCTGCGACGCGGAGGTCGACTGCAGTCCCGTCCGAGAGGCGGTCGAACAGCGCACGAAACAGCCGGCTCCCCCGGCCGTTGGCGCGGAACTCCGGATGCACGACTATCTCGGCGACGTAGACGGGGTCGCTGGGGAACCAGAGAATGTAGCCGACGACGGTCTCGTTCCCACTCTCCGTCTGCGCGGTCGTAACGAGGAGTTCACCGCCGGCGGCTGGTTCGAGAAGCTCTGGGGCGGGTTCGGGGAGCAACTGCTGGAGACGTTCGATTGCCGGCCGGTCGCCGGGGGTCGCGTCCCGAATCACCACGTCAGAATCAGCGCGAGAAGGACGCTGGCGAGTGCGCCGGTGAGCGTCGCCAGCAGATTCACCGCCTCGTTGTTGATTCGGTTACCCTCGACAGTTGCCCCAAGCAGGCTGTCGGCGGTCATGCCGGCGATGCCGCCGGCCGCGATGACGCCCACCGCAACCGTGGTGTCCCCGAGTGGCGAGACGGACAGGACGACGACAGTGAGCAGCCCCACGAGCAGCGCCCCCGCAACACCAGCGAGTTCGCCCTGCCAGGTGACGGCGCCGTCGGTGCCTGGGGGAACGCGCTCGCCCGACGTGACGAGCCGGGGGTTGTCGAACAGCCCGCCGATTTCGCTTGAGAGCGTATCACCCATCGCGGCGGCGAGCGAGCCAGCGAACGCCAGTCGGAACAGCCCGGCATCAACCGGCAGCTCCCCCGCTGCGGCGAAGGCAACGACGGCCCCGAGTGCCACGGCGGAGTTTCCGAGCACGTTGCCTGTACCGCGGGCGCCCTCGTTCTCTTCGGCGACGCCGCGGCGTTTCTTGGCCTCGTAGCGGAACTTCGTGGAGAGCGCGCCGATGCCGTAGAAGCTGATGAGCACGGCAAACCAGCCAGGGCCGCCGAGGACGATGGTGAGGAGACAGAGCAATACGCCCGAGAGCATCCCCTCGACTGAGGCGGTTCCCGTCGTGTAGGTGATGGTCCCGAGGCCGATGGCGACCGCCAGCGCGAGTGCCATATCGAAGACGTGGACTGCCGGGTCGAGCAGGCCGAACACCAGCAACACGACGCCGACGGTGAACACCACCGCGGCGTCGTCACCCTCGAACAGCAGCGAACGCGTGAGTGCGCCGACCAGTGCAGCCAGCGCGGCCTGGAACGCGAACGCCGGAATCGCGGTCATCACCATCGTCCCGGCGAGCGTGGCCACGACCAGTTGGGCCACTGCGGCGGCGAGGAAGGCGGCGACGGTAAAGCCCGAACTCACGAGGAACGGCTCCGGCTGGGTCTCACGCACGGTCTGGGCGCCGAGATTGCCGACAGTGACACTCAGCACGCTGGCGGCGAACGCTGGCAGCCCCATGGTGTAGCGCGGGTCGGTCATCGGTGCGGTCGCGAGGAATGCCAGAACGGCTGCGGCGAGGCTGAACCCCGCAAGGCCGTAGAGTCGGCCCTCCCGGCGGTCGGCGGGGCGCGCGAACAGCTCGAACACCGGGCCTTCGTCGACGACGAACGCGGCTGCGCCAGCGACGAGGAGGAACGGAACGACCGTCGCGGGCCCCAACAGGGGCGCAGCGACCGAGATGGCGGCGACGGCGACGAAGCCACCTTCTCGTGTAAGCCTCCGGTTCACGTCGTCCGGTTCCGGCGACGCGCACTTAACCCTCTCGACACCATGCTGGATCCGAACTGCCAAAATACAGGTCCAATAGCTCCTCTACCTCCATAATTGGCCGGCTCGGCGCTGGCCGGAGGACGAAGGTGTTTTGCGCGGACGCCCCGACAGGTCGGCCGTGGGAGCGTACGACGCCTATCTGGCCCTCCGCCACCGACTCCGGGAGACGGATGGTCCCAAGCACGTTGCGCTGGTCATCACCGAGCGTGACCTGCTGGAGCAGGGGGCCTACGAGACGCTCTCCTCGTTTCTGGGCTGGGCGTTCGACTACGGCGCCGAACGGGTCACTGTCTCCGTCTCGGTCCTTGACGAAGCGGTCGTCCCGACGCTGGAGCGGGAACTCCAGGCTGTCGACAGCCCGCGACCAGTCGCTGTCCGTGATTCCGAAAGTAAGGAACGTGCAGATGCGCCCGTCCGCATCAACATCGGTCTCGGCGGTCGTGGGGAGTTCGCCCGCGCCGTCCAGGAGATGGCCGACGACGTAGCTGCAGGCGAACTCGACCCAGAAGCGGTCGACGAAGAGACGGTAACGGACCACCTGGTGTTCCCTGAGGAGCCGGACCTGCTCATCAAGACGGGTGCCGAGCGGCTCTCGGACTTCCTCATCTGGCAGTCGACGTACTCAGAGCTCTACTTTACGGACGTGAACTGGCGCGATTTCCGTAAGCGAGATTATCTGCGGGCGGTGCTCGAGTTTGAGGACCGAAAACGGCGGTTCGGGCGGTAGTCAGGGCGGAAAACCGTCGATACTGTTCATTCCGCGCCCTTTTCACCGCTCGCGAGCACGGCGTCCATCTCGTCGGCGGCCGACCCCGGAAGCTGTTCGCGGAGCCGTCCCGCCACCGTCCGGGCGTCGGCGACTTCCACTTCGGCGACAGCCTGGACCAGTGCCACCGCACGCTCTCGTCGGGTACGCTGCCACGAGCGCTCGCGGGATTCGTAGGTCCGGATGCCTCGAAGGAAATCCGCCTTGGAGAACTCAGGCCAGTAGGGTGCACAGAAGTAGACTGCGGCCTCGTTCCCGTTGGCATGCCACGGCAGGAAATTGGAGGTTCGCTCGTCGCCGCCGGTCCTGATGATGAGGTCCACGTCCCGGACCTCCCGGTCGTAGAGTTGGCGGTCGACGACCGACTCGTCGATATCGGACGGATCGAGCACCCCGAGCTGCACCTCCTTGAGAACGGCTTGGGCGGCCGTGAGGAGTTCATTGCGTCCCCCATAGGCCAGGGCGACGTTCAGCCGGAACTGCTCGTACTCGGCGGTCCGCGCCTCGGCGTCGGCAACGGCGGCCTGCACGCGCTCCGGGAGGCGGTCGATATCGCCGATAGCCCGGATGGCAACCTCGTTCTCGTGGATGCGTTCGTTGTCGGCGATTTTGGCCAACTTCTCACAGAACAGGTCATAGAGATGTTCACGCTCGTCCGGTGGCCGCTCGAAGTTCTCCGTCGAGAACGCATAGAGCGTGAGCTCCTCCACGCCGAGATCTTGACACCACTCCAGTACCTGTTCGGTCGTCTCGGCGCCGGCGCTGTGGCCCTCAGAGGGGTCGCCTCCCTGTTCTCGGGCGTAGCGCCGGTTGCCGTCTTGGATGATGGCGACGTGGTCGGGGCCGCCATCTGCCTCGCGGCGAAGCAGTCGCTCATAGGCCCGTCTGAACTGTCGTCGGACCCACCGGTTCATGGGGACAGTCCACCGCGATAGCGTATGAGTCTTGTGACGTGTTCTGTTGCGCTCAGTTCTCGACCGACGAATCGAGCGCGCGACGGACTCGCTCGGGAGTGGCATCCACGCCCGCCGCGAGGCAGACGAATTTTTCCGGATACCGTCGGCGCTCGTGAAAACTGCGAGGTGACACGACTGTCAGGGAGCAGCCCAACCCCACAAACGACTTAAGCAAGAGCGACCCAGGACAGCGCATGGATCCGGTACCGCTGTTACAGCTCAACATCGATTTCCAACAGCTTGGCGTCGAGGCCGGCTCCGGGGCCGTTATCGGCGGACTAATCGGTTTCGCGGCGAAGAAAATCGCGAAAGTCATCGCTGTCCTCGTCGGGTTGCAGCTAGCGCTGTTCAAGTTCCTCGAGTCCCGGGAAATCCTGACCGTGGATTGGGGTCGCTTGAGCGCCGGCATCATCGGCACCAGTCAGGACGCGGCCTCGGGTGCACCCCCCTCGTGGATGGAGACAATTCTCTCGACGCTCTCGATCTCCGCCGGCTTCACCGGCGGCTTCTTCCTCGGCTGGAAGAAGGCCTGACCCCGGTTTCGCTGCCGCTTTTGTTCTCTCTTCGTCTCAACTGTTCAGGCTTCGACGCGTAGCGCACAGTCCGCCAAAAATCGGTCGCGGTCGAGCAGGCCCGGTAGGAGAACAGGCCCGCGACATCCAGTTCATCGTCGTCGCCACCCGAGAGCTCCTTGAGGAGGTCGACGATCTCCGCGATAATTTCTTCATCGGAGCAGCCACTTATCGCGTTTTGATGTCGTCCTTGTCGCGGACGATGTTGGTCTCGGCTTCGCCGCTGGTCTTGTCGTTGATCATGTCGTAGAACTCGTTTTGCATCCCTGCGGGGAACGTGACGACGCCGATCCAGGAGCCGTCAGCCTGCCACTCTTCACGTTCGAGTTCTCCGAACTGACGCACCTGTGCTTGCGTGCTCCCGGCGTAGTTCGGCGGGATGTTGACGGCGATGGTCACCTCGTCGAACCGGATGGGGATGACCGGTCGGAGCTGCTCGAGCGCATCGTCGACCTGCGTCTCGACGGGTTCCATCGGGTCGATTTTGAAGCCAGCCTCCTCCAGTGCGCGCTCGATTCGCTCGGGCGGGTGGGGCGCGTTGTCCATCTGGGGGTTGACCGCGTTGCGGGTAATCTGATTGACCAGCGCCTTGTGTTTCTGCTCCTTGATCGCCTTGCGCTGTTCGGCGGTGATCTGAATCTCCCCCTTCGTGATGATCTGCGGGATGATCTCCATCGGGTCGGTCGTCCCGAACACCTCCTCGAGGTCGGTCTCGGCGGGGCGGTCGCCACGTGAGGCGTTCTCGAACACGTCCTCTGCGGCGATGACGTCTTCCAGTTCCCCGTCGAACTCGCCGCGCTTGATGGCGAGGGCGGCGTCGGGGTCGACGAGTACCTCAAATCGCTCCCCGTGAGACTCGAGTCGCGCAGTGACGGCATCCTCAAGCGGAATCATACCCATGGGTTCCGGCGCGGGGACCATAAACTGTCGCCCCACGGCGGTGCCGTCAGTCGAACGCGCCGAGACTGGACTGCAGTTCCCGCGCTTGGGACCCCGCTGTTACCTCGTGCCCGACGAGCGAGCGCATATCGACGGCGTACGTGCTCCCGCCGCGGTCCAGGACGAGCAGGCGCCCCTGCACCCCGCGGACAGTTCCTGCAGCCATCGTCTCGGCCATCGGTTTCCCCGTCAGATCCAGGCCGTAATCGAACTCGAACGTCTCGATTGGGTCGAACCCAGACAGGAGTTCCTGCCACGCCTCATCGTCGACTGCACGGTGCAGCCCCTCGCATTTGGTCGGCACGCGAATGCGGTCAGGAATGCGCTCGGCGATGCCAGCCTCGATGCGCCGGGCGGCGCGGCCGTCGTCGACGGTGCGGATGTGTGTGCCGCGGTCAGCCCCCTGTTCCTGGAGGCGAGTCTCCACGCGCCACTCGCGTGTCACGCCCACCTTGAACGTAGCGGGACCAAAGGCTGCGAGGTAGACCGCATGGTCCTCGAAACAGTCCATCTCATCTTTCAGACACTCTCCCGTACAGCGGGCACAGACCCAGACGTGGCTGTGCTCGTCGCAGTAGGGAGCCGTTTCTGCGTCGCAGGCGATGTGCTCTCCATCGTGGAGCGTGCCCGCACAGCGCCGGCCCCCGAGGGTGTAGGCGAGTTCAGTCCCGGGCGTCAGGTCGACAAATTCCACCTCGCCGCCACGGGAGAGGAGGAGGCCGCCGTCACCCGCATCGTAGCCCACGAACTGCATGACTATCAGTAGGTGAACAGCCGGGAAATGGTTGTCTGTGCCGGTGACCCACCGTGCACGACCTCGCTCTTAGTGGCCAATTACCTCGAGCGTGCCGAGGTCAGGCAGCGTAGCACTACCTCCGGAATTTCAGTTCATTCGGCACGAGAGAGGATTAGTTCCAGTATTAGTACAAAGATTAAAACAGAAGGTTTAACACCTACCCGAAGGGTTCTCAACCCTGCCATGTCAGACCATGACGCTGACGCGAGGCGACGTACCGTACTGAAGGCAGCAAGCGGGGCAGTCGCGGCCACCGGATTGGCCGGCGTCGCCTCCGCGGAGAACGCAACCGTCGAGGTCAACGTCGGCTACGAGAACGAGCAAGGCCGCGGTGCCGCCCTCGACGCCGCCGGCAAGGTCGTTCGGGAGTTCAACTTCGACGCGCTCACGATGCGCGTCGCCCGGAAGGCGGCGACCGCACTAGAGAACAACCCCAACATCCGCTACGTCGAGGAGAACGGAACCATGGAGGCGCTCGCACAGACGCTCCCGTGGGGACAAGACCGCACCGACGCCGACGTGGCCCACGCAAACGGCGAGACGGGTGCAGGCGCCGACATCGCTATTCTCGACACGGGGATCGACTCGGACCACCCGGACCTCGCAGAGAACCTCGGCGCAGGCAAATCGTTCGTCGACTGTCGCACGAAGGGCGGGTGCCGCTTTGGGGCGAAACCAGCAGACAACACGTGCTACCAGTCGTGGGACGACGACAACGACCACGGCTCGCACTGTGCAGGCATCGCTAACGCCGTCAACAACGGGCAGGGTGTCATCGGCAGTTCCACGCAGGCGACGCTCCACGCGGTGAAAGTGCTGGACAAGTGCGGGTCGGGCAGCTTCTCGGATATCGCAGCCGGCGTCGAGTACACCGCTGATCAGGGCTGGGACGTGGCATCGATGAGTCTCGGGGGCTCCTCGGGCTCGCAAGCGCTGAAGGACGCGTGCCAGTACGCCCACGACCGCGGCGTCTTCATCGTTGCCGCCGCGGGTAACTCCGGTCCCTGTACGGACTGTGTGGGCTACCCCGCGGTCTACAGCACGGTCATGGCCGTCGGCGCGACGACGCCCTCGGACTCGCTCTCGGGCTACTCCTCGACGGGCCCGGAGGTCGAGATCGCCGCGCCCGGCGGCGCCAATGACGGCACCGACTCCACGAGCATCCTCTCCTCGATTCCGGGCGGCTACGCCTACTTCAACGGGACATCGATGGCCTGTCCGCACGTCGCGGGCGCAGCCGGCCAACTGATGGCGAACGGCTACTCCAACACGGAGACCCGGAGCCAGCTCAACAGCACCGCCGAGGATATCGGGCTTGCAAGCAACGAGTCAGGCAACGGCCTGCTCGACACCGCCGCAGCCCTCGGACTGGATAGCTCGAACAACTAACGGCCGAATCGGTTTTTTCAACACTCACTCCGTTTCGCGGCGCTCCGTGTTCTGGAACGCAGAAACACACACCAACCACCCTCTGCCCCGCGGACCGAGCATGACGGGTCGCAGGCCGCCTCAGCGTTCGGTCGCGTCGCGAACGTCCATCGACTGGCAGTCCGGGCACCGAACACCGAGCATACGCGTCTTCTGCAGGCTGAACTCCGTGTCACACGACCGCACTGGTACGTGAACAGGTCGGTGCGCTCGGCGGGCCCGCAGATGTCGATCGAGAATGAACTGCGTCGTCCCACGTTCGTCTCCCTCCGGTAGGGGGTGCACCGCGAGATGTTTCAAAATTGGGCTACCCCGCGCGGCGGGGAACGCCCAACGTGGGCTCAGCAGACCGGCTTTGGGTCGACGCCCATCCCCCGAAGTGCGTCGGCGTAGTCGTCGTAGGCGACCTGCACCGTGTACGCTCCAACGGCTCGGGCGTCCGCCCACGCTTGCTCGGTGTCACAGCGCGCTTCCAGCAGGTCGAGCCCGCGCTCCAGGCCCTCTTCGGTCTCCCGGCGGAGCGCCCGGAACAGTTCCGCTCGGGACTCGTCGGCTTCGTTGACGAAGAACGAAACCAGCTGTTTGTGGGTCTGGTCGGCGACCAGTCCGCGGCCGACGAACCCGGCGGCAAGGCGCTGGCTCGCACCCTCGCGGCCGCGGAGATATTCGTGGAGTGCGCCACCGTCTGCGGGGTCGTACTCCTCGTCGAGTGCGTCCAGCACCTGCTCGCGGTGGGCCCGCTCACGCTCGGCGGCGTCAGCGAATGCCGACCGAGCGTTCTCGTCGCCCTCGTCGTCGGCCCACGCCGCGAACGTGTGGTGGGCAGCATTCTCGGAGTCGGCGGCTGCCCGGAGCACGCGCTCGCTGGTGAGTTCGGCGTCGGTGAGCGCGACGAGGAGCGTATTCGACCCCAGTCGGTCGAGTTCGGTGCGTTTCTCGGCAGCAACGGCGTCGCGGAACTCGGTTCCGTCCATAGGCTCCCTCCGGCCGCTGGCCCCAAAGCTCTCTGGGCGGCCGCCACCGAGGTTATGTGAGAGCTCATCATTATATTCAGTATGGCAGAACCGGACGAGAGTGACGCATCCGAACTCGTGCCCGCGGAACTCACATCGTGGCTCCGCGAGCGTCGTGCGTTCACGGTTCTCGACGTGCGAGACCGCGACGCGTTCGAGACGTGGCACGTCTCGGGCCCCAGCGTCGAGGCAGTCCAGAGACCTCACCAGAAGTTTATCGCTGCCCGGGTGACGGAGACGACTGCCGAACTCGCCCCGGCGGGTCCCGAGCCTGTTCTCGTGGTCTGTGCCGTCGGCGAGGCGAGCGCGGAGGTGGCCGAGCAGTTGCGGGATGCCGGCGTCGACGCCCGGAACCTGGCTGGCGGGATGGCGGCCTGGGCTCGCCACTACCAGGCCGTCGAACTCCTCAGCTCGACGGCGACGGTGCTCCAGTACCACCGGCCATCGACGGGCTGTCTCTCCTACCTCGTCGTCGATGAAGGGAACGAGCGCCGCGCGGCAGTCATCGACCCGCTCCGGGCGTTCGCTGAGCGGTACGCGGCGGACGCGGCCGCTCACGACGCGAGCCTTGCCTACGCGGTGGACACGCACATCCACGCCGACCACGTGAGCGGCGTCCGCACGGTTGCCGTCCAAACCGGGGCGGAGCCTGTCTACCCCCGCGGAATTTCGAGCCACGAGCCATCGTTTGAGGCTACTCCAACGCTGGTCCAAGACGGCGAATCGCTCGCGCTCGGGCACGGGACGGTTGCGCTCGAAACTGTTGGGCTCCCGGGCCACACGCCCGACGGGGTGGGGTTCCGGGTGGGCGATTCCGAGCAGGGTGACCTGCTGTTCTGCGGCGACACGCTCTTTCTCACGACCGTCGCGCGGCCCGACCTCGCAGTCGAGTCCGAGGCGGTCGACGCGATGGCCAGAACCCTGCACGCGTCGCTCGCGACGCTGGCGTCGATGGCCCCAGAAACCAGAGTCGCACCGGGACACGTCTCTGAATCCACTCGCCCCGATGACGGTGGGCGCTACGTCGCGACGCTTGGCGACCTCCGCGAGCGTCTCGACCTGCTGGGGCTGGACGAAGCGGGGTTCGTCGAACGCGTGACTGGGTCGTTACCGCCACGGCCCGCTAACGATGCGGAGATCAGACGAATCAACCTTGGGCAGCAGGCAGCGGACGACGAGACGGCCTTCGAACTCGAACTCGGCCCGAACAACTGTGCAGTCGAGTGATCAGTCGTCGTCGGAAACAGCGGCGTCGCCGGGTTCGGCCCCCATATCTTCGATGCTCGGTGGGTATTTCCCGCGGTCGAGTTTGAGGTCCGACTGCGGTCGGGCCATGCAGGTCAGGGCGTACTCCTCGGCCTCCTCGGGAGTGAGTGCGCGGTGCTCGGCGACGGTCTGTTCGACCTCGCCTTCGATGATTTTCGCCGAACAGGCCAGACACATCCCGACGCGACAGGAGTACTCCTGGGCGATGCCGGCCTCGAGACACGCCTTGAGGATGGTCTGGGTCTCCGGGATTTCGATGGTTTCGCCAGTCCTCACGAACTCGACGGTGTAGTCGGCCATACTGCGCGGTTGGTCGGTAGTGAGAAAAGGGTTTATCCCTGCCGCGGTGGATCACTCATCGTCTTCGTTCTTCTCCCGAACGGTCAGCACCGGGACGTCGGCGCTACGGACCACACGCTCGGTGACGCTGCCCAGCAGGAATCGCTCGACGCCACGTCGACCGTGGGTTCCCATGACTACCAGGTCGATATTTTCGGCGTCGATGTAGTCCAGGATGCTTCGGTAGGCTGTGCCGGAGACGACGTGGGTTTCGACCGTTACGCCCGCAGCATCCGCGCGTTCATCCACCTCTTTGACTGCCTGCTTGCCCTCTTTCTCGAGTGCCTCGACGACGACCTGCGAGCCGGCATCAATCGAGGCGAAGGACGTCGAATCAACGACATAGAGCGCGTGGAGACGGGCGCCGTAGGTCTCGGCGAGGTTGATAGCGTGCTCGATCGCGTCAGTCGCGGCTGGGCTTCCATCGGTGGGGACGAGAATATTGGTGTACATCTCTCCTACATATTGGGTTCGGGACGGTTAGAAACTATCCCCTCCTGAAGGGCGCCGGGGGATCACTCCTCGTCTATCGCCTCCCGGACTGCCTCCTCGCAGTGTTGCATCGCGTCGAAGCGCTCCTCGTCATCGCCCAGGTCACACGTTGCGACGACGCGCCAGCCACCCTCACCGTGGACCAGCCCTTTGACCCAGCTTTCGGTCGCGAGCAGGAGCGCCGAGACGTCTCCAGGAGTTTTCGACTCAGCCTCGCTCACGTTGACGGCGATTTCCAAGGCGTCCGAGCGGTTGAACGAGGTGAGTTCGGCGTCGGTCAGCGGCCGGTCCGGCAGGCTGTCGAGTACGCTCATGGGTTTGGTCAGCGGCTCCGCCGGCAAGGCGCTTCCGAACTTTCTTGCAAGAGGACGCGGCAGGTGGGGGTATGCGCCGTCCCGACCGGGTCACGCAGACCGTCGTCGCTGTCGCGGTCGTCGCGCTCCTCGTCCGGTTGGTCGGGCTCGGAGCGCGACCGTTCCACTGGGACGAGGCCCGCGTCGGCTACTGGACGCTCCGTTCGCTGGCAGTGGGTGTGTACGAGTACCGCCCCGTCGCTGGTGGCCCGTTCCTCCCAATCGTCGCTCGCTGGCTTTTCTCGGTCGTCGGTGCCAGTGATGCGCTCGCCCGGCTGCCGGTCGCACTTGTCGGCGGGGCGCTCCCGCTCGCAGCGCTGCTGTTCCGCGACGCCGCGCTTCAGCCGACAGCCAGCCGTGGCTTTGCGGAGAGAGCGGTCGACGCGGACCACGATTCCGAGGGTCGGCTGTCGACACCGCCACGGGAACGCTCCCCGCTCGGGCTGGACGGACTCGAAACCATTTCACTCGCGATACTGCTCGGATTCGCCCCACCGCTACTCTACTACTCGCGCGTGTTCCGAGGTGACCTGCCGCTGGCTGCGTTCGCGCTCGTCGCGCTCGGCTGTTTCCACAGGGCTCGTGCCCGAGACAGTCGACGCGCGCTCTATGCTGGGGCCGTCGCGTTCGGGATCGCCCTGACCACCTCGGGCTTCGTACTGGCTGTGCTCGGCTGTTGGCTCGTTGCGCTGGTGCTGGTCTTCGACGAGGGCCGAGTTCGGGGGGACCCGCCCGGGGTCCTACTGGGTCGCGCGTGTCGGGTCGTTCGGAATCTCACAGCGTGGGCCGTGCCTGTTCTCAGAGCCGTGCTGGTGACCGTCGGAGTTGCGCTGTTCTTCTACGTCCCGCGGGGAGTCGTCGACTTCACTCGCCCAGGAACAATCCTGACGGCGCTCTATCAGGGGTCAGTTGGCGCTGTCAATCAGTTCCTTGCTGTCAGAGTGCTGGGCCGCCACGCACCCCCGACGCATCTGAACGACCACGCGTTGCTCCCATTCGTCCGAGGCAACCTCGTGGTGCTGGTGGTGACGGCGCTCCCCGTCGTTGCACTGGCGCTCTGGGGGTTCCTCCGCGAGCGCTACCGTGGCCGCTCCCGCCCCGCGGTCAGCTTCGGTGCGTACTGGGCGGGTGTCGGCCTCCTCGTCTTCCCCGCTGCGACGGAGGTGAACGAGCCGTGGGTCGTCGTCCACGTGCTCGTCCCACTGACACTCCCCGCCGCAGTCGGGTTGGCGGCACTGTGGCGCTACGCTCGACAGGGTGTCGCCGCGGGGGACGCCGTCCGTGTCGCGACCGCGGTACTCCTGCTCTCAGCCACCGGGCTCCACACTGGCCTCGTCGTCGCTGACGAAGTGTACGATGCACCCGCGCCGGAGGACGACTTACCTGGGTTCGCCCAGCCAGATGTGGAACTCAGGCCAGCGATGAAGTCAGCGAGTACAGCCATCATAGGCAACGATGGGGTTGATGTGCTCTACGTGGGCGAGCGGTTCTTCCTCTCTACTGAATCAGTGGTCGAGCGGCCACCAGTGCCGGCCGACGCGCGCGATGCCTTCTCTGCACGGCTGCCGCTCGCGTGGTACACAGAACGGATGGGTGCAGAGACAGCAAGCGTCTCCTCAGCCGAGACTGTTCCCGAGAGTCTGCCGCCGGTTGTGGTGACGACGCCACGGCACGCGCCTGCTCTCTCTGATCAGATGGGCTCCTACAGCCGGTTCAGGGTTGACCTCGCGCTCTCTGACCGAACAGTCGTGGTCTACGTACAGGAGTGACGCTGTCGTTTGGGTTGCCCAACGCGAAGCGTGTTCTGAAACACTGCGACGTGGCTCGGAGAACGGCTGCGGCGACGGCCTACCTGAATCCCATCGCTTCGATCTGCTCCTGATACCGGTTCCGGATGGTGACTTCCGTCACTTGTGCGACCTCGGCGACCTCGCGCTGGGTCTTTTTTTCGTTGCAGAGCAGCGAGGCAGCGTAGATGGCGGCGGCCGCAAAGCCAGTCGGGGATTTCCCCGAAAGCAGACCCTGCTCGGCGGACACGTCGATGATCTCGGTGGCCTTGGACTGAACCTCTTCGCTCAGGCCAAGTTCCGAGGCGAACCGCGGGACGAACTGTTTTGGGTCGACCGGCTTGAGCTCGAGGCCGAGCTCCTGGGAGATGTAGCGATACGTCCGGCCGATCTCCTTCTGGGGGACGCGTGAAACCTCGGCGACTTCGTCGAGGCTGCGCGGGATTCCTTCCTGGCGACAGGCCGCGTAGAGCGCGGCCGTCGAGACGCCCTCGATAGAGCGGCCCCGAATCAGGTCCTCGTTGAGCGCGCGGCGGTAGATGACCGACGCCACCTCACGGACCGAGCGCGGGACGCCCAGCGCGGAGGCCATGCGGTCGACCTCCGAGAGGGCGAACTGGAGGTTACGCTCGCCGGCGTCCTTGGTCCGGATGCGCTCCTGCCACTTTCGCAGGCGGTGCATCTGGGACCGCTTCTCTGAGGAGAGTGAACGACCGTAGGCGTCCTTGTCCTTCCAGTCGATGGTCGTCGTCAGCCCGCGGTCGTGCATCGTCTCCGTGATGGGCGCTCCCACACGGGACTTGCTCTGGCGCTCGGAGTGGTTGAACGCGCGCCACTCTGGCCCGCGGTCAATCTGGCGCTCGTCGAGCACCAGCCCACAGTCGTCACAGACCAGCTCGCCTTGGTCGTCGTCCGTGATGACCTCCTCGGAGCTACACTCCGGGCAAGAGAGCGTCTCATCGACCGTCTCCTCCTCGGATTCGGACTCCTGCTGTCGCTCCCGGGTCGGGCGTTCCATTAAAAGATTTCTGGTGATTCCTACATTTAACTCTTTATTCGTCCCCAGTGTGGGGACACAACTGACCACCCGACGTGGGCCCGGCGAGCGGGTTTGCTGACAGTGTAACGATAGCTTCCAACGGACACATCCAGTGAGTTGTCTAATTACCACTACGCATTAACAAAGACTTTTGTATAACTAGAGAATATGGGTAACCAGCATGAGCACCAGCGTGGATCAGGCCGTTGCGGCGTGTCAGCCGGCAGCGGTCGAACCAGTGGAACTGACGGGGGATGCACTCGAGACGACCGCACCGGACTACCTCCGGGAGGTCAAGTGCGCGCTCGCAGCTGAGGGGTACCAGCCCGCCGAACTCACCATCGCGGGCTGTTTCGCGGAGGACTGTTCGCTCGCGACGCAGAAGGAGGCTGACCGCCTCCGCGGCTATGTTCGCGCAGCCTCGTTCCTCGGTGCCGGCACTCTCACTGTCACCGTCGACGACGTCGGCGACGCGGAGAAAGTCCGACCCGCGCTCTCGGCCCTCGAGGAGCGCGCCCGCCGGGAAGGCGTTACACTCACGGTCGAGGGGCTGGAACTCCCGGCCTGAATGGGAGACAAGCGTGCGCTGGCCGAACGCCTCTACGGCCTCGCGGGCTTCGATTCACCCCGACTCGACCTCGAACAGTATCCCACGCCGCCAGATTTTGCAGCCCATCTTCTCCACCTTGCTGCTCTGCAAGGCGATATCGCTGACCAGACCGTCGTCGATCTCGGGACAGGCACGGGCGTGCTCGCCCTTGCGGCCGCGTGCCGTGACCCCGCGCAGGTGCTTGGCCTCGAACGTGACCCGACCGCGCTCGCTGTCGCACGCGAGAACGAGGGAATCGTCGACCCACTCCGCCCGGTCGACTGGCTGCTCGGCGACGCGACTCGGCCGCCACTCTGCCCGGAGACGGGGACGACGGTGTTGATGAACCCCCCGTTCGGCGCTCGGCAGGGCAGCGGCGGTGCCGACCGAGCCTTCCTTGAGACGGCAGCCAAACTGGCGACGGTTTCGTACTCCATTCATAACGCCGGGAGTCAGGCGTTCGTCGAATCCTTCGCAGCCGACAACGGCGGCGAGGTCACCCACGCCTTCGCGGCCGAGTTTGAGGTGGAACGGCTCTACGACCATCACGAGCAGGAGCGGGCCGACCTCGAGGTCGAGGTGTTCCGCATCGACTGGGAGTGAGGCTCACTCGTGTTCGCTGATCTGGACCCACAGCCTAGCCGTGAGCAGGCCATAGCCGAGCACCAGCAGTACCCCATTCAGGTACGCCACACACGCCCCTGTGTCGACCCCAAGTCGGACGCCGGCCCTGAACACGCCCACGCCATTTGAGAGCGCGTCCGCGGTCCCGCAGCCCCCGCCGAACGCGGTGAACGGCGCGGCGGCAATCAACAGCGAGCCGAGCCTGCTGCTCGCAGGAATCGTCCCTCGGCGGTAGAATCCGACTGCGACCCAGAGGAGCGCTGCCGTGTACGCGAGCAGCGGGACCCAGGCAACTGAGGCCGACATCTCGCTGCTCTGGGTCGTCGGCGTCAACTGGAGAAACAGCATGACGGTAATCACCTGCCCCACAACGGCTGCGGTCGCGCCCAAGAATGCGACCCCGGCTCGTCGAACGGCTGGCGACCCCCGTCTCGGCATGACAGCTCGTTGTTCAGTCACGCACCTAACTGTTCCCCCCGCGGCGGACTGCGAGCGAAGGAATCTACATCACGGGTGCCGACGTCCCGTACATGAACGAGGAATTCCTGGCGATGCTTTCGCGCAACGCCGCCCACGCCGACGCGTTCGACGCCCGCTTCGACGGACTCGAACACGAGCAGCACCCCGCGGCAGTCACCGTCTGCTGTTCGGACTCCAGGGTCCTGCAGGACCACATCTGGGGCAACGACGAACCCGGCCACGTCTTCACCTGCGGGAACATCGGCAATCGCGTGGTCCAGCAGACAGCCGAGGGCCAGGTAGTCTCCGGAGACGTGCTCTACCCAGTCGAACACACTGGCACCGAAACGGTGGTGGTCGTCGGCCACACCGATTGTGGCGCAGTCACAGCGACCTACGACCACCTCACCGACGGCCTCTCGGAGCCGCCGGGTATCAAATACTGTCTCGAACTGCTCGCCCCGCATCTCAAGGCGGGCATCGACGCGTTGCCCGACAATCTCGACCGCGAGGGTGCGGTGAACCACCTCGTCGAGTACAACGTCGACCGCCAAATCGAGTTTCTGCAGGAGAGCGATGATGTCCCCGACGACGTGGACCTCATCGGCGTTGTCTACGACTTCCAGCATGCCTACGATGGCAAGCGGGGCGAAGTCCACGTCATCAACGTCGACGGTAAGACTGATCCCGAGGCGCTCCGGGATGCGTACCCCGACGCCGCAGACCGAATCGCGCGGCGCTGGAGCTACTGAGCCGGGGTCGATGGTTCTACAGTGATCGCCAGCTAAAAATCGGTAGTCTCCGATCTGGACCGCTGTCAGTCCTGCAGTTCGAACTTCTGGACCTTCCCGGTGGTCGTTCGGGGAAGCTCCTCGACGAACTCCACCTCGCGTGGGTGTTTGTACTCCGCGAGCCGGTCGAGACAGAACTGTCGGACCTGGTCCTCGCTCAGGTCGGCGTTCGGGGTCGGGACGACGAACGCTTTGACCGTCTCACCGCGCCGCTCGTCCGGAATGCCGACCACCGCAACGTCGGCGACACCCTCCAGTTCGAAGAGGAGTTCCTCGACTTCGCGTGGGTAGACGTTGTAGCCGGCGGTGTTGATGGTGTGGTCTTCCCGGTCGACGACGTAGAAGAAGCCGTCCTCGTCGTGATAGCCGAGGTCACCGGTGTGGAACCAGCGCTTCCCGCCCTCGTGGGTGAACGCCTCCTCGTTTGCCTCGGGCAGGCCAGCGTAGCCCCGCATCACGTTCGGGCCCGAGACGACCAGTTCGCCCGTGATTTCGTCGACGTCCTCCTCGTCGCTGTCGATGGGTCCGGATTCGACGGGGGCGATTGCCTCGAAGTCGTCGTCGACTACCTTCGCGGAGACGCCGTCGACGGTCTTGCCGATACTCCCGACACGGCGGCCCATATCGGGCGTGTTGAAGTGGGTGACCGGACTGGTCTCGGTCAGGCCGTACCCCTCGTAGACGAGTTCCTCGCCGTAGAGTTGCTCGAACTGCCGGAGCACCTCGACGGGAATCCCCGAGCCGCCGACGCCACACATCCGGAGCGAAGAGAGGTCGAACTCTTCGGCGTCGGGCTGATTGATCACGTCGTTGTACATCGCGGGGACCCCGTGCATCAGCGTGAGCTCCTCGTCCTCAATGAGTGAGATGGCCTTCTCAGCCTCCCACGCGGGCAGCGGGTAGTAGGTAGCGCCGCTGAACAGCGTCGCGTTCATGACGACCGTCATCCCATAGATGTGGAACAGCGGGAGGACGCCGAGTTGGCCGTCCTCGGGCTCGATTTCCCCCGGAACCAACGTCTGAGAAACCTCTGCGTTGGACTCGAGGTTGCGGTGGGTCAGCTGCACCCCTTTTGGCTGGCCGGTCGTTCCGCTGGTGTAGGGCTGGACCGCGAGGTCGTCGTCGTCACGCTCGACCACGTCCAGTGTGTCGTCCACGAGGAACTCTTGAAGGGAGACGGAGTTCTCTGTTGCCTCGCCGATGCTGACGACGTGCTCCACGTCGGTCTCTGCGCGCACTTCCTCGACGAACGGCACGAGGTCGGGCAGCGTCACGACTACGTTCGCTTCGCTGTCGCCGAGCAGGTGGGAGATCTCGCGGGATTTGTACTGCGGGTTCATCGGAACGACGACACCGCCCGCCCGCAGCGTGCCGTGGAACGCGGTGACGAACTGCGGGAGGTTCGGGAGATAGACGCCGACTGCGTCGCCCTCGGCGACGCCTCGCTCGGCGAGCGCAGCCGCGAACTGGCCGGTTCTCGCCCAGAGGTCGGCGTAACTCGTCTCGTGGCCGTCGTAGCCGACGGCTGGCTTATCGGGGTGGTCGGAGACAGCCGCCTCGAGGTTTGTCGTGAGATTTGACATACGGAGTTACGCTCTAACCGCCTCCCGTAAAACGTTAGCCCATCGGGGCCCCACCGGGGCTGAGCTATACCCCTTCAGAGCCCCAAGCGCCAGCATGGTCGACAGAACGGAGCAGGCCTCAGTCGTGGTAGTGGGGTGTGGCCCCGGCGGTGCCGTGCTCTCGTACCTCCTGGCGCGCAGCGGCGTCTCCGTCGCGCTGCTTGAACGCGCCGCCACCTTCGAGCGGGAGTACCGCGGGTTCGGCTGGAACCCCGGGGTGGTCAGACTGTTCGACGAGATGGACCTGCTCGAAGACGTTCTGTCGCTCGCTCACGAGACGGTCACCGACGGCGCGTTCTCACTCGCGGGCGAACAGATGTCCGTACTCGATTTCGACCTCCTAGAGACCGCGTACCCGTACGCGCTGATGATGGAACAGCCCGCGTTGCTCGAACGCCTCGTCGAGCGGTCCCGAGCCTACGACGGCTTCTCTTTTCACCCCGCGACCACAGTCACAGGGGTTCGCGAGAACGCCACGGGCCACGTTTGCGGGGTTGACGCGATTGACCGCGCAATCGGCGAGGAGGCGGCGTTCGAGGCGCCGGTGGTCGTCGGCGCCGACGGCCGCTATTCGACGGTTCGTGAGTCCGCGGGCATCGATGCGGGCATGTTCGATTCGCCTATCGACTTGGTTTGGTTCAAACTCCCAGCGGGCGCCGTTCAGGTGGCTGCACAGGGACGGCTCGCTGGGAACGGGGTCGTCCTCTACTTCGGGCTCGGTGCCTTCCGGGACCGCGTCGCTGCCGTCGACCCGCAACTCGGCCCGGTGCTCGACGAGCACCTCGACGGATTTGCAGACACCAGCCTCCTCGACGTGGCGCCGGGTATCGCCCCGACCTGGACCGATGACGGCCTACTCCTCCTCGGCGACGCTGCCCACACTGCCAGTCCCATCGGAGCACAGGGGAACCCCCCCGCCGTCGAGGATGCCGTTGTCGTCCACGAGCTGCTCGTCGACGCACTGGGTCCGGAACACTCCGGAGGTGACCCCCTCTCGGCGGCGACGTTGGCCCGGTTTGAGCGGCGGCGGCGGCCGACGGTGGAGCGGGTCGTTGCGCTCCAGCGCCGGGCCGCACGGGGGCTGGCTGCCTGGCTCGATTACGGGGAGTACGTGCCGCCATGGCTTGTCCGCGGGCTGGCGACGGTAGCTGGGCGTGCGCTGCCGCACTCCCGGCGCGGGCGCCGAGCTATCGAATCGTTCGCTCTCGGCGATCGCTCGGTCTCCGTCACTCGGGCTGGGTTCGTCGACTAAGCTGGTCAGGCTTGGCTGGCGCGTTCGCCGAGGAACGTTCTGAGCTGTTCGGTGACGAACCCGGGATTGTCGAGGGAGGAAGCGTGTCCGGCATCGGGGACTTCGACGAGTTCAGCATCCGAAATCCGTTCGCGCAACAGCGCACACTGTCGGCGGATGAAGCCGGCGTCGTGCTCGCCGTAGAGCACCAACGCGGGAGCGGGATTGCTGAGAGCTCCACCCCCGATTCGTGGAACCTCCTGAGCGCGCCGATGAGTTTCACGAACTCCGTGGTCTCCATCTTCGGTCCGCCCTCACGAATCTGCTTGATTTGGTCGTAGTCGCCGCCAGCGCCGGGTTGCATGCGCTCTTGGAGCCAGACCATCACCTTCTCGACGCGTTCGTACCTAAACAGCTTGACGAGCGGAACGGTCGCTCGCAGCAGCAGGAACTGGAGCCGCTCACGCCAGTCGGTTCTCTCGGGAGAGAAGGTGTCCGCGAGCACGATGCCGGCTACCTTCTCTGGATAGGTAGCGGCGTAGGCCTGTACGATGCAGCCGCCCATCGAGAGCCCACAGAGTACGGGGTTCTCGATTTCCAGTGTCGTTAGCAGTGCGTCGAGGTCCGCCACGAACAGGCCGATATCGTAGCGCGACCGGTCCGAGCCGCCGGTCCGGCCGTGGCCACGCACGTCGTAGCTGACGGTGGCGAACTCGTCGCTGAGCGCCGCCACCTGTGGCTGCCACTGCGTGTGGTCGACGATGGCGCCGTGAACGAAGACCACGGGCCGCCCCTCGCCCTCGCGGACGTAGTACGTCTCGATATCGCCGGTTTGGACGGTACCCATCGGTTGTCCGGAGGCGCGGGGCGAGCAAATAGCTGTCCCGGGGCGACAACCCACGGCTTCCTCCGGTTCACGTGAACAATCAGTCGCTATCCGAGCAGAGAAATGGTCGTACAGCTTCGGCGTCGAGAGCGCGTCTGATTTCATAACGCTCGGATCGGGTTTGGAGAACACCGCCATCACTCATTTTTGATGCCGGTTATGATACACGTGGAACGTGGGTGGTCGCGCGGACAGTTCGTCCGGATTTCGACAGTCAGTTCGGTTTCGGAGATAGGTATTTACTGTTCGGTCACAGTGTATACCATGTATCGCTATGAAACCGTGCCAAAACTGCCAGACAGTCATCGATGAGTATCTCCTCGATAAACAACTCGAACCTCTGCGCGAGCTCACGGCTGACCACTTCAGCGTCTGTGCGGACTGCACGACCATCGTCGCGGATGAGTGCGTAAAATGTGGCGGCGCGGTATACGTTCCCCGAAGCGAATCCGTCACCCCTGACTACTGTCCGGCGTGTCGAGCCGATCTCATAGGCCGCACCGGCCACGACCCCGGCTGGACCCGTGGCAACGTGTCCATCTGAACGGCAGTCGCTCTCGATCAATAATGGGGATATTCCCCACAGGACATCAAGGAAGCCCTTGATGTTCCCCGAGGTATCGCCACGACTACACTCAAACGCCTTTACGACGACGACGATTATATCGGGAATACCGACGACGGATACTACCACGCCCTCAGCGAGCGAAAGCACATCCGGCGATAGGTTTCCACTCTCGACCAAGTACACAGAATGTTCCGCCACCACCGCGATGCGGACGCCATTCCTGAAGAACCCGAGAAACAGGTCGGTGAAGGCCGTACTGACGACCTATCTTGCCGCATTACAGCGATTCACCAGAGCCGTTGCGGTAGATGAAACTCTGATTCGGCTTGATGATCAGCAATATTGGCTGTATGCTACCGTCGATCCAGAAAGAAATGATTTACGACACACAAAGCGTGAACCGACAAGAAATAATTCTCTCACAAATTTTTATTTCTCGAAGATACACAATAAATACGGTGTTGACGACGCGATCTTTTTCCTTGATGGTGCGTTCCGCTTTACCAAGCTTGTGAAAAACACGGCTTCGATTTCAGAGACGAACGACATGGAAACCAAAACAGCGTCGAACGTCTCATTCGTGTGGTAAAACGCAGAGCTATCAGCTTCTCAAACTGTTTCAGCAACGCCGACGCAGAAACTGCTAACGAGTGGCTGAGATCGTTAGCTTCCGCCTGGAATCAGCGTATCCGAACACTACCACGACGGTAGGCCGTGGTTTGTTATGTGGGTGGGTTGCGTGGTATCAGACGATCGCATGGGAGATTCCGACGACGATTTGAGAGGGATGTCGACACGACAGAAGCTCCGCGCGCTCCTTCGCGTTTTCCGATACAAACCGCGGGAGACCGCCGCAATAGCTATTCTGAGCGTTATGGCTGCGGGACTGGAAGCAATCGGGTTGAGCTTCATCCTCCCGATCGTGGAGATCGCCAATGGGAGCATCGAGGCGCGCGGCCAGACTGACGGGTTGATGAACGTGTTCGTCACGGCGTACGAGTTCGTCGGCGTTCCGCTCTCGCTCGAAACGGCGGTCATGGGCGTGGCCGTCGTGATGTTCGTGCGGTACTCGGCGAGCTTCTTCGCCAGCTGGACGCGAAAAATACTCCAGAAAGACTACCGTCGTCACCTGACGAGCGAAACGTTCGTCGGAACGATGGACGCCCGTGTGTCGTACTTCGACACAGAGGGGTCCGACGACATTATCAACGCCATCATCACGCAGACCAAGTACGGGTCGAACGTCCTGACTCAGTCGCTATCAACGCTCGAACGGACGGTGATGGCGTTGGCATACCTCGGGATCGGGCTCTACCTCGCACCGATGTTGACGCTCCTGATGGTGGTTCTTCTCGGCTGTATCACCTACGTAGTTCGCAACGTCATCGAACCCGGTTACGTCGTCGGTCGGCGCGTCGCGGACGCCAACGAGCAGCTGCAAAACAGCGTCCAGACCGGCGTACAAGGGGTCCGAGACGTGAAGGTGTTTCAGATGGGCGACGAGGTCAAATCCGGATTCCGTAAGGCTATCGACCGATACGTCGCCGCGAGCGTTCGGCTCGCCCGAAACAAGGCGTTCATCGACAACGCCTACCAGTTCTCGTTGGCCGTTGCGCTGTTCAGCATCATCTACCTCGCGTTGGCGTTCTTCCCCATCTCGCTCGGCGAACTCGCGGTCTTCCTCTTTGCGATGTTCCGGCTCGCGCCACAGGCGAGTACGATAAACAGCCTCGTCTACACGCTCGAGGGGAATCTCCCGCACCTTGTCAGGACGTTCGAGTACGTTGATCGCGTAGAGGACAAGCAGGAGCCGGTGGGCGAGGAGTCGCCGCCGGAGAGGATCGACCGCATCGAGTTCGACGACATCCACTTCGCATACGGCAACGATCCCGTCCTCCGTGGGGTCGACTTCGAGGCGAACCGCGGGGAGTTCGTCGCGATGGTCGGACCGTCGGGGGCCGGGAAGTCGACTATCGCCTCGTTGTTGGCCCGCCTGTACGAACCGGGCTCCGGCCACATCACGGTGAACGACCGGAATATCGACGGGTTCGATCTGAGCGAGTGGCGCTCGAAGGTCTCGATGGTCCGGCAGAACCCGTTCGTGTTCAACGACACGCTGGAGTTCAACCTCACCATCGGCGCGCGCGACGCGACGCGGGAGGAACTGGACCGGGCGTGTGAACTCGCTCGCGTCGACGAGTTCTTTGACGGGCTTCCCCAGGGGTACAACACCGTCCTCGGCGACGACGGGGTCCAGCTGTCGGGAGGGCAGCGACAGCGCGTCGCGCTCGCTCGCGCGCTCCTGACGGACGCCCCGATACTCATCCTCGACGAGGCGACGAGCGATCTCGACTCGCACCTCGAAGCGGATATCCACGGCGCGATCGAGAACACGACGGACCGGACCGTCGTGGCGATTGCCCATCGGCTGTCGACGGTTTCGAACGCGGACCGCATCTACACGATCGAGGACGGACACGTGGTCGAGCGCGGGACGCACCGCGAACTCCTCTCAGACGACGGAATATACGCATCGATGTACGCGAGCCAGCGGGCTTGAAACCCGCTATTCGGTAACGTCGCACTCGCGGTGAGTAACTCGGGTGCGTATCAGAACACAATCACCGTGGAGGAGGTCTCAATCCTTGGAAACGGGTAGTGCACGGAGGAGAAAGGTCCGATCGGACGGGACGGCGGTGACGTCGACCGGTTGCCAGCGCTCGTGCGTATCCCCCCATTCGCTCTGTTGGTCCGCCGACCCTTGCTCCTCCACGTCGTCGATGTGGTGGCTCGAAAATATCGAGAGCTCGTAGCCGTGGCGACGGAGGAAATCGAACACTGACGGCGTGGAGACGCCGCGATGCGGATGCATCTCCACGAACAACGCGGGCCGGTGCGTCCGTAAGACGTTCGACGTCCCGCGGAGGATATCCGTCTCGGCACCCTCCGTGTCGATCTTGACGAGGGTCGGCGGCGAGTTCCGGTCCGCGTAGTCGTCGAGTGTCACTCGACTACCCCCCGATTCCGAGCCGACCCGAATCCGATTGGTGACGACTCCCTCGTCGCGGTGGTTCCCCGACAACACGTGGTGAGCGACGACATCGGCCTCGAAACAGTGGACGTTCTCCGGGCGAGCACCCGCCGCGACCGCGAGCGTCGAGTAGTACCCGTACCGTGATCCCACGTCGTAGACGACCGACGATTCGTCGATACGGTCGCTCATCGCCACCGTCAACGCCGGCTCGTAGGTCCCGCTTCGATCGATAATCTCGGCGATGATCGAATCCGGCGGGGCCCGAAGCGAAAACGTCCCGATCGGCGATCTCGGGGAGAGCGTCGACAGCGTAATCGTGTGTTTCTCCAGCTGTCGAAACGCTGCCTCGACCGGCGTGTCGAGAAGCGATCGGCGAATCGGTGCCGGTATCATGCTCGTCATCGTTTGAAACGCGTTCATACCGGGGGTTCGTGTATGGGGTACAAAGGTTTACGCCGCCTTCCATGCTCCGACGTGGATCGCGTTCTGACGACTCCGCGGTAAGAAGGAGTTAAATTCCGGATAACATGGGAACAGGATCTACGGATCGCGAACAGTCGGCTTTCAATGTCGTCGATGGTCTCACAACCCGTGTGTACGAACGAATGATAGCTACTCCTGCTGATCAGCGAGTCTGTCGCACAAACGACCCTCATTTTAGGTACGAACGACATGGAAATCGGATCCGCGCTGGTCGTGTCTTTCGTGAGGGAATACGCAGAACTATCAGTTTCTCACTCTTGCCAGCAACAGCAACGGAGAACTGCGGAGATATGGGTTAGTTCGTTCACTTTCGCATGGAATTAGCGTATCTGAACACTACCGAAACAACAGGCTGAACGCTGATTAGGACCTTATTAATTAAACAGTCTCTCCCGGTACATATCACACGATGAAAGTGTGTATGGTTTTGGGAGAGCGGTATCCCCCGGACGCCCGTGTCCGTAAGGAAACGGCGGTGCTCCGGGACGCTGGACACGACGTCCGCGTCCTCACAGAGCGACGGAGTACGGACGGGTCTACCGGCGGAGCCGACGAGCCGAGACGGGAAACCGTCAACGGCGTCGACGTCCTCGAGTTCACCAACGCGAATCCGTCGTCCGGTTCGAAACTCGCGAGGATCTACGGGACGCTCGTCCACGGAACGTATCCCCGGTGGGACCGCCGCGTACGGGAGCAGGTCGACGACGGCGTCGATATCGTCCACGTTCACGACCTCGAACTCGCCCGCACGGCGCTTCGCGCCGCCGGGGACTGCCTGACGGTGCTCGACCTTCACGAGAACTATCCGGAAGCGGTCGTGCAGTATCGCCGTACGGACACCCTCCTCGAAACGGTAACGTCTCCTCACAAGGTCGCTCGGCGGGTGTTCCGGCCGAAGCGACACTGGGACGAACGGTTGGTCTCGGCGCTCTCCGAAGCCGACCACACGCTCGCCGTCGTTCCCGAAGCCAAAGAACGGTATCTCGAGGTCGGCGGGGTCGACGAGGACATCTCGATCGTCTCGAACACTGTCGATACCGAGTGGTTCGACGGGAACATGGAGGCCGTCCCGGTCTCGTTGAGGGACGGGTTCGTGCTCACGTACATCGGGACCCTCTCGGGGAACCACCGCGGCGTCGATACGGCGGTCAGGGCGCTTGCGATTCTTCGAGAGTCGGTTCCAGACGCGAGGCTCCGGATCGTCGGTGGGCGATCTAAGTTGAAGGGTGAGTTACAGCAATTGGCCGCGGAACTCGGAATCGAGTCGGCGGTCGAGTTCACCGGCTGGGTCGACGGGGAGACGTTTCCCAGTCACATGGCCGCCGCTGACGTGGGACTCGTCCCGCACCGGTCGACCGCGCACACGAACACGACGGTCCCACATAAGCTGTTCCAGTATATGGCCGCCGGGTTACCGGTTCTGGCGACCGAGACGACGGCGGTGGCGCGGGGCGTTCGAGAGGCTGACGCAGGCGTCGTCGTCCCCCCGGAGGACCCACGGGCGATGGCGGAAGCCGCCGAGACGCTCGCCGATCCGGGGACGGCTGACCGGCTCGGTACAAACGCGCGGCGGGCGGCTGAAACGACGTACAACTGGAGTCGGGACGCAGACAGGCTCCGAGCGGTATACGACCGGTTAGAGGCGGATACCCCGTGACTCCCGGATTGGAGGCTAACGACTCGGACGACTCGGATCAGGTGTACGGGAGCGGGAACAACCGCGACGACCCGACGGACGGATCCGACGGTTCAACGTACGAGTCGGTCAACGAGGAGTTTCTTGCACTGGAAGAGGACCTCGACCTGTTCAAATGGCTGATATCGGACGTTCCCGTGTGGGAGCGGGTTCGATTCGACGTGAACAAGCGGATACTGAAACGGACCGGAGTGCTCGGGTCGGCACACGAGCGTGGGTCGGAGGGTTCCCGAACCGCGAAAGCGCGAGACTTCGGTCACTCACTCCTGACGCACAACCCGTACCGTACCGAGACGGCGGACGTCCTCGTCTTCGGGCATCCCCGCCGAAAGAAACTCGACGACGGCTACTGGTGGAACATCCGCTGTGATCCCGTCATCGAGCGGCTTGACGAGCATGTCCTCACCTTCGAGAGCCCGCACAACCACGGCCATCGACGGCCGGCGAAGACAGAAACCCTCCGGTATCTGGATCCAATCGAGAGTCTAGCGGAGCTGCGTCAGTGCTTCGGGGACGGTTGGTCGTTCACGGCGGAGAACACAGCGCGTATCGAACGGATCGATGACGAGATCCGCGATCGGTTCGGCGTCGACGTCGACGTCGGCGAGCTGATCGGGTCCAAGCTCTCCTCGCGGCGGGTCCGCCTCCCGAGCTACCTCTCGCTCGTCGAGCGGGTCGACCCCGACGTGGTCGTGTTGACGGTCAGTTACGGCTACGGGAAGGCGACGCAGATCGAGGCCTGCAAACGGTTGGGCGTCCCCGTCGTCGAACTCCAACACGGCGTCATCGATCCGTATCACCTCGGATACTCGTTTCCAGGGGACCGCACGAAGTGGCTGTTCCCGGATCACCTGCTCGTCTACGGGTCGTTCTGGCGGGATTCGGTCGAGTACCCCATACCCGACGATCGGGTTCTGCCGGTCGGGTATCCGTTCATGGAGTCGCGACTGTCGAGCCACAAAGGAGCGGAAACCACCGATCAGGTCGTGTTCGTCTCGCAGGGGGCTATCGGCGACCGGCTCTCCCGGTTCGCAGCCGAACTCGCTGACGACCCCCGGTTCGAACCCGATATCGTGTACAAGCTCCACCCGGCGGAGACCGCCCGGTATCCCGACGAGTACCCCTGGTTGGCCTCGGCCGACCTGCGGGTCGCTGACGGCTCCGACGAGTCGCTGTACGACCTATTTGCGGGGTCGACCGCCCAGGTCGGCGTCTACTCGACGGCCGTCTACGAGGGGCTTCGGTTCGGGCTCCGGACCTATCTCGTCGATTTCCCAGGGGCCGTCAAACTTCGCCCGCTCGTCGACGACGGGGTCGCCGCGCTGGTCGATTCGGTCGACGACCTCGTCCGCGAAGAAGCATCGGCCGGGGAAGCGGTTCCCTTCGAAACGACCCGGTTCTTCGAGCCCAGCGCGCTCGAAGCGGTCCCCGAGGCAATCCACCGGATCCGCGAGATGGAATGTGGGACACTTGAGGGCGGCTCCGACGACGATACCGACACCGCTGACAACTCATGAGCACACACGATACTACCGACCACGACGAGACGGACGACACGAACGGGGCTGAAACCATCGAGACCGTGAGCGTCATACCCGCCCGCGGCGGGAGTAAGGGGATCAAACGGAAGAACATCGTTCCCTTCCTCGGCGCGCCGCTTCTGGCACACACGGTCGACCAGTCGCTCGCGAGCGAGCGGATCGACCGAACCTATGTGTCGACCGATCACGGCGAGATCGCCGCGGTCGCCCGGGAAGCAGGTGCCGAGGTCATCGACAGACCGGTCACGCTGGCGGGCGATAAGACGCCCACGGAGGACGCCCTCGCACACGCACTCGAGGAGATGCGGGCCGACGGGGTCGACCCCCAAACGTTCGTCCTCCTGCAGTGTACGTCCCCGCTGCGCCGCGGCGACGACATCGACGAGGCGGTTCGACTCGTCGAGGACGAGGGATACGACAGCGCACTCAGCTGCTGTCGCGACCATGGTTTCTACTGGCGGGCTGCCGACGCTGAGCCGGCTGCCGATACCGTCGGCGCGGAACCGATCAACTACGACCCGAAGAACCGGTCCATGCGGCAGGAACTGGACCCACGGTACCGCGAAAACGGGTCGGTCTACGTCGCCCGGACGGCGGTCCTCGAAGAGGAGGGGTGTCGGATCGGCGGCGACATCGGGCTACACGTGATGCCGGAGCGGTTGAGCATCGAGATCGACACTCCGGAGGACCTCGAACTCGTCGAAGCGATCGGCCGCGAGACGGACTTTTATTCGGACCACGCCAATGAGTGAGACCCAGGTTTACTTCGTCAACGACACGACGACCAGTAGCAACTGGGGCTGTCGCGGGACCACCCGCGCGCTGCGGGGTCTCGTCGAGTCGACCGACGCCACGATAGCCGAGACCGCCTACCTCGACGACCTCCATCGGAACGACCGGCTCCTAACACGGGTTCCCGGCGTCACCGACTGGATGGCCCGGGTCCCCGGGGAGCTCACCGGAGCACGCGAGCGGTCGCTGAAAGCGATCCGCTTTGCAACCGGGTTGGACCGACGGGAGGCATGGAAGCGGTACGAGTCGCTGACGAGCCGCTGGGACCCCGTTCCGCTGACCGTCGACGAGTACGCCGCCGCCGCCGACCGCGTCGTCGAGGGGGAGCTGATGACCGATCACCGGGACGCGATCCGCGCGTGCGACGCCGTCGTCATCAACGGCGAGGGGAGCATCTACGACCGTCGCAGGAAGGGTCGCGTGCTGTTGTTCCTCGCGTACCTCGCGGTCGAACGCCTCGACACGCCGTGCGTACTGGTCAACCACACGGCGGACGTGAGCGACCCCGTCGTCCGCGAGGCCGCCGAGACGGTGTACCCGCTCCTCGACGACGTGGTCTTCCGGGAGCCACGCTCTGCCGCCGCGTGTGCGCCGTTCCTCCCGGGCGACGCCGACGACTACCTCGGGGCAGACGCCGCGTTCCTGTACCGACCGATCGACGACGCCGATGCGTGGACGCGGGTCGTCGGACGCGAAGGCTACCACAGCGTCTGGCCGGATTCCGCTGCCGGGTTCGACCCGACGGAGCCGTACGTCTGCGTCGGCGGGAGCTCCATTTACAACCGCCCTGATCGCCCGCAGTACGACCCCGTTCCGGCGTTCGAGTCGCTCGTCCGGCGGATCGAACGCGAGGTCGCGCCCGTCGTGTTGACGGCGTCGTGTGGCACCGACGCCCGAATCATGCGGCCGGTCGCCGAGAGATCTGACCGTCCGCTTATCGGCCCACGAACGCCGGTGACGCAGGCGATCGACGTGCTTGGGAATGCGGCCGCCTACGTAGGCGGCCGCTGGCATCCGAGCGTCTACGCCGCTACCGGCGGCACGCCCGTCGTCACGCTCACGGCGAACACGTACAAGACCGCGGGGATCGTCGAGCATCTTGAACTCGACGCGCCGACGTTCGACGCGCTCTCGCTTCACGAGGAGGTCAACAGTATCGTCGACCTCGTCTCCGAGTACGTCGACCGCGGGGACGAACTCCGGGGCCGACTCGACAGTCGGGTCGAGGAGCTGACCTCGCTTGCGGCCCGGAACGTACAGCACCTCCCCGGTTCCGAGGAGCCTGCCGAACCTTCGGCAACGTTCACGTACGGTAACCTCTCGTCGTAGCCGCGGAAGGGAAGCGGACGAGGCCGCTAAGGTCTCACCGTTTCGGGATTGTACCGCCCTGTGGAGCGGGCGCTACTCGACGAACGACCGGAGGCGGTTCCGGATCGACGTGGGAACGCGCGTCCGTACCGACCGGGGCGTGAACCGGCGCGCGAGCCGCGTCGCGTAGCTCGGCCGTCGGAACTGTTCGAAACCGGTCCGCTCGTACTCGCGATCCGGCGCGAGCGCGTCCGGCGGGTCGAGCGGGAACCGGAGTTCCCCCTGCGGGAGGTCCGCGAGCGGGGAGTCGGGGTCAGTCGTGTGGACCGCCCGGTCGTCGAAGCCGACGTTCGAGACGAGGTTCCGGGAGGGAACCGCGGCCAGTCCGTCGTTCGCGAGCAGCGCGAACCGCCACATGCGGCTCCACGCGGGAGAGGCGCCGTCGTAGCTCCGCTGGAACCGATGTTCGTAGTATTCGAACCGCTCGTCGTCGTCGATCGTCTCCCGGATCCGGTCGCGGACCGCCGTATCCTCCCACGCGCGCATCTCCGGGTCGTACCGGTCCCACGCGTCCCGCCAGGTCGCCCACCCCCACACGCCCTGATAGGTCACGAAGTGGTAGTCCTGGTGATCTGCCTTCCACGTCCCGAGGCGGTTCGTTCCGTTGATCATCATCACCCGGTCGGTCTCCCGGTATCGGTCGAGGAGCGTTCCGCAGTACCGGAAAAAGTCAGTACTCGGGACGGTGTCGTCCTCAAGGATGATCGCCTCGGGGACCTGTTCGAACACCCAGTCGAGCCCGGTGTACACCGCCTCGGGCAACCCCACGTTCTCCTCGCGGAAGAGCGTGTGAACTGGACAGTCCCACTCCGCGTCGAGAATCGTCTCGCGGGTCGCGGCACAGCGGCGTCGGTCGGCCGGGTCGTTGCGCGGGCCGTCGGCAACGACGAACAGTTCCGGAGGATCCGCGTCGAGGATCCGCTCGACGACCCGAGCGGTCGTGTCCGGCCGGTTGTACGCGAGGAGGACGACGGGCGTCAAGTTCGCCCCCCCAGTCATCGGATCCGCTCGGCGACCGCGTTTTTGAGTCGCCGCGGGACGATATCGAACACGGGGTTCGGGATCAACGAGAGGTACCGGTTCACCGGCGGCGTTCGTCGGAACCGCTCGAAACAGAGACGTTCGTACTCCCGGTCGGGGACCACGGTCGATCGTTCCGCGACCGGTCCGGGGAGCTCCCGCCTCGGGAGCCCCGCGAGCGGGGAGTCGGGGTTCGTCGTGTAGTGCCCCCGTTCGTCGAATCCGACGTTCGTCACGAGGTTCCGCGACGGCATCACGGAGAGGCCGCCGTTCCGGAACATTGCAAACCGCCACGCTCGGCTCCACCCCGTCACCCCGCCCTCGTACAGCGAGTCGAACAGGTTGCTGTGGTAGTTGGCCCGCTCCTCGTCGGCGACGTGGTCGCGGATCCGGTCGCGGACCTCGGGGTCACCCCACGCCTCGATGTCGGGGTCGTACTCGTCCCAGGCGTCCCGCCATGTTGCCCAGCCCCAGACGTCCTGCCACGTCACGAAGTGGTGCGTCTGCCGGTGGTCTCGCCACGTCTCAAGTCGGTTCGTGCCGTTGACCATCATCACTCGGGTGTCGCCGTGGTAGCGGTCGAGCATCGTCTCACAGAACCGGAAGAAGTCCGCGTTCGGGACGGTGTCGTCCTCGAGGATGATCGCCTCGGGGACCTGTTCGAACACCCAGTCAAGCCCGGTGTACACCGCCTCGGGCAACCCCACGTTCTCCTCACGGAAACGACGGTGGACCGCACACTCCCAGTCGACGCCGTCGATTATCTCCCTGACCGCCGCGCAGTTCTCGACGTCGTCGGGATGGGCCTCGCGTGGACCGTCAGCGACGACAAACAGCTCCGGGGGTTCCGCGGCACGTATCTGCTCGAAGACGCGTTTCGTCGTGTCCGGGCGGTTGAACACGAAGAACGCGACCGGGACCGAAAGAGTCCGCGTATCGGTTCGTCCATCGGTTTCGGCGTCTGGCGGGTTTCCGCTCATCGGTCGGTATACCCCAGCTCCGCGAGGCGGCTTTCGACGACCGAGGACACCTCGTCTGTGCTGCCTTGCGGCGGTTCGCTCTCCAGCCGCTTGCGATGGTTCCCTTCGAGGACCAACCACGGGACTCGACGGAGTTCGTCGACGTACACGTGTTTCGGATGGCCGTACATGGGACCGCCGATCGGGGTGATACGTTCACCGAGGAAGTTTCCGTGATCGGAGGTGATCACCGTTCGACCGTCGAACGCGGAGGTGAGACGTTCGACCGCCGGAAACACGAGTTCGAGGTTTTCGTCGTATGCCGTCCGGACGGTTTGTAGATCGAGTTCCCCCCGCTTCAACCGCTGCCAGACCATCGGGGCATCGCGCGAGGCGTCCCCCGTCGTCACTTTTCGATAGGTCCGTTCGTATCCTGAGTGTTCGATACGGCGCCCGGTTTCGCCGATAAAGGGGTAGTGTGGCTGCATGAAATGGACGAGGAGACGCTTGTTCGGGAAGGATTCGTGGGCTTCGAGCGCCGCCTCCGCCATCGCCGACGGCTGCACCGTGTTGCGTGTCTCGTCCCAATCTGTCTCCCACACGTCGACGACGTCGTGGAAGGTCCCGTCGAGGTCCACGGTTCGGTACATCGGGTTCGCCGTGACGTACACCGTGTCGTGGTGGCGTTCGCCGCGGAAGTTCTCCGCGAGGAACTCCGGCGTGGCCGAGCCCAGGCTGATGCGGCTCTCCAGGTCCCCCGTGATCCTGTTCAGTCGTTCGAACTGATCGTATCGACAGGCGTCGAGCAGGATCAGGTCGTCCCAGTCCTCGTCCATGATCCGAGTCAGCTTCCCCGAGAGGCCGTATCGGAGCCGATTCGCCCGCTGTATTACTGCGCTCAACCACGCGTCGCCCCTGCTCACACAGTGGTTACCCCCCTTACTGACGAGTGCTCTTGGTCCTTCCTCGCGAAGCACTTCGACGCTTCGGGACGCTTTCGATACCATTGACCGCACGTACTGATGGCGGCTAATTAATTAGTCACCGACAAACGACGGAACTGTCGTCACGTGACGGAATCCAGTGACAACCGACCTCGTTAATCCGGGCCTATCGACGAGGGGCCGAATCATCGGGACCGAACCGACTCGTACTCGGGTATTACTCAAGTACCCTCCTCCCGTAGGGATTTAGGTGTCATTCCGGACCGTTGGTGCCCCGGTGAGTTTCGAGAGCCTTCGGGCGATCGGTGAACAAGGGGTCCACAGAGCTATCCGCGGCGAGGGTGCGGTGACCCGCGTGACGGCACCGATCTACTGGACCGTAGCACCTCGCTATCACCGTCTACAGTATTCGACCGATTTCGACGACGACCCTGCAGCCGCCGACCCGTTCGAACTTCACCGAATAGACCCCGCCCGTATCCGCCGGTTCACGCGCCGATCATACCCGCCGTGGCGGGGGAGGAAGCGGCTGTTCGGGACAGTCATGGGCGGCGAGTGGGACACGCGCCCGCACACGGACGCCCCGTCCGACGGAGGACCGCCGGAGGACCTCTTTTACGCCGAGCGGATCGAGGACGGCCTGTTGTATCGCGCGATAGACGCCCGTTTTCGCCGGGGGGTGCCGTGGCGGGAGACCCAGTTCGTCGAACGAGCCATCGAATATCTCGAAGCGGGCCGCGAGCGCGTCTGGCACGACTGCTCGACGCCCGCCGACGTCCTCGGCCGATGCGATCGACTGACCGAGATCTACCGGAGCATGGAACACAACGGGTGTCTGAGCTATCGCGAACGAACGCCGATCCGGGAGCGCGACGTCGGTTTCCTGGGGAGCCTCGGAAAGGAAATCGCCGTCGATATCGGACGGGACGGCGAACTACTGTTGGTGAGCGGGAAACACCGGTTCTGTCTGTCCCGTGCCCTCGGTCTAACGGAGATTCCGGTCTGTGTCCTGGTCCGCCATCGGAACTGGATGGGGACACGCCGGGACGTGCGCGACGCTGAAACCCCCGAAGCGATCGTCCCGGACCTGCTCGACCATCCGGACCTCGCGGACCTGTTGGACGAGTCCTGAGACTCGGGCGAAGCAATCGGAACGGTTCGCGGGATATCGCTCGTTCACAGGAACTCCGAGAGCCGCTCGGCTCCCATCTTGAACCCCTCGCCGCGCCGTTCGTGTCCCCGCCAGATCTCCGTAATGACCGGCCCGTCGAAGTCGGCAAACGGTTCGAGGACGCGCTCGAAGTCGATCTCACCGTCCCCGATCTGGATCCCCTCGCCGTCGACGCCGATCGCGTCGGCGACGTGGAGGTAGGCGGTGTATGGTCGGAGGGCCCGGGCGTGGTCCGCGAGGTCGACGTCGGCGTAGTTACACCAAAGCTTCGCGTGGGAGGTGTCATAACAGATCTTCATGTCGTTGCGCTCGCAGAATGCAGCGATCTCGTCGGCCGCCATGAAGTTGTTGTGGTACTGTTGGCCCCCGTATATCCACGGGAGCGGCGGCATGTTCTCCATGAGGAGCTGGACGCCGTCGGTGTCCAACTCCTCAAGGCTCCGTTCGAGGGCTTCGTTGCGTTCCGGGACCGAGTCGAGCTGCATGTGATCCCGGGTGACGCCGCCAGGGTGGACGACGATCGGCGGCTCTTCCGTCCTGAATCGGGGAGTGAGTTCCTCGCGAGTCAGATCGATCACGTCCTGGATCACCTCGACTGCGGCTCCACGGGTCGTCGGATCGGACGCGCTCGGATCGACGAGGTCGTGGCCGACCTGCTCGGGGGCGTGGACGCCGAGACCCTTGTCGTACTCTTCGAGTTCGAACGTCGCGTCCTTGTCGGCGCCGTTGACTCGGAACTCGAAGACGTCCGGGTCGCCCCAGTCGTGGTCGTCGATGTCGGAGAAACGGACGACGACCCCCCATCGGTCGAGGTCGATGCGGTACGTGTCGTGATCGGCCTCGCGGACGTCCTCCCATTGGATCGGCGTCTCGGGGGAGACGTCGCGCGTCGCGTCGCTTCCGATGACGGTGTACAGTTCCTGGGGTGAGATCCCCTTCGCGGGGCTCTTGGCCGTCACGTCCTCGCGGGCGATCGTCTCGCCCGCTCGAATGGGCTCGGCCGCGACGAGACACTTCCCAAGGGAGCGGCGGTTGTTGTACTCCCCGCGAGTCAGGTACCGAAGGGGTTCACCCATGCTCGCTTCCACGTTTCGGATGTCGCGGACCTGTTTTTCGAGCCCGCCGGGTTCGAGACTGGCGGCGTGGTCTGGGCCGTCGAGGTCGCGGGAGACTGTGAAGTGACGTTCCACGACGGCCGCGCCGATTGCCACCGCGGCCGTCGTGACGGCGATCCCGCGTTCGTGTCCCGAGTAGCCGACGGGAACGTCGTACTGGTCGCGTAACTCGTCGATGTACGAGAGATTGAGGTTGTGGTACGGGGCAGGATACGTGCTTCGGCAGTGTAACAACGCGAACTCCGCGTCGTGGTCGTCGAGGAACTCGACGGTGCGACGGATTTCGTCGGGTTCCGACATCCCGGTGGAGACGAGCAGCGGCTTCCCCGTCTCGATGAGTCGTTCGAGGAGCACGAAGTTCGTCATGTCGGGCGATCCCACCTTGTAGGCCGGAAGATCGAGTTCCTCGAGGAACGAGACGCTGTCCTCGTCCCACGGGGAACAGAGGAACCGAACGTCGGACTTGCGCATGTATGCGGCCAACTCGCGGAACTGGCCGTCCGTGAGTGTCACCTGCTTGAGGTTCGAGAGCGTGTACTCGACACCCATCTCCGATCGGCTCGGGTTGTCGACGACTGAGTCGAGGTACGTATCGCGGAGCTTTCGCTTCTGGAACTTGACGGCGTCGGCACCGGCCTCCTCGGCGATATCGACGAGTCGTTTGGCGCGTTGCAGGCTGCCGTTGTGGTTGACTCCCGCTTCGGCGATCACGTATGTGGGATGATCGTCCCCAATGGATCGATCGCCCATAGCGAGCTCTCGTGTCATACCGAACCCTAGGAAACACACCCGTTTGAGTAGTTTCTGACTAACGGCCCGAGACGGTGATTGAATTGAAGCTTCTGGAGTCGATAGCAGCTGGACTTCCGGTAATCCTCGGTGGTCAGGGTGAAACAAAACGTATCCTCAGGGCACTGATGACGGGATTGCTATCGAACCTGCAGACAGTGACGAACTGGTCTCGGCAGCCAGACGGCTTCGTGAGGATTCCGACGAGCAGCAAGCGTTCCCAGCGTTGGGTCGAAAGTACGGCAACGCGCAGTTCAACAGGATTCTATCGCTGATGAGTACCTCGGGACGATCACCGGACGTAGCTGTCAAGTGGTTGAGTAGCAAACACGAGCTTTTAACTCCGACTGCGGGTTTATCGATACAACGAACTCATACGATGTCCTCTACGCTCAGTTTTGTCTTGGGAACAAGACCGGAGATCATCAAGCTCTCTCCAGTCATCCGCGCCTGCCAACGACGAGATGTGTCTTTCTCGATCGTCCATACGGGCCAGCACTATTCGGAGGAGCTTGATTCGGTGTTCTTCGAGCAACTTGATCTCCCGACACCCGACTACAACCTGGCGGTCGGGTCGAGTAGCCACGGGGAACAGACTGGAGAGATGATCGCCGAAATCGAAGCCGTCCTAGAGTCCGACCGCCCCGAGGTCGTCATTGTCCAAGGCGACACCAACTCGGTCCTCGCCGGGACGATCGCGGCCACGAAGATGGCGGGAATCGATGTCGGACACGTGGAGGCGGGCCTCCGGAGCTTCGATCGGGATATGCCCGAAGAAATCAACCGGCGGATGGCTGATCACGCTGCCGATTACCTGTTTGCACCCACGAAAACCTCACGGGATCTGTTGTGCCAGGAGGGACTCCCTGACGAGTGGATCACCGTCACCGGAAACACGATCGTTGATGCGGTCCAACAGAATGTCGAGATCGCTCACGAGAGGAGTCATATCCTGGCGGAGCTGGACCTCGACGAACAGTTCGCACTTTTGACAGCTCACAGGGCGGAGAACGTTGACGACAGGGAACGGCTCGAGAGATTGCTCGATAGTGTCTCAACGGCGGCCGCCGAGCACGATTTCTCAGTCATCTATCCGGTTCATCCTCACGCGGAAAAGCGGATTTCTGAATTCGGGATCGAAGTCCCGGATATCATTCAGTTGGTGGAGCCTCAGGACTTCTTGAATTTCCTCGTGTTGGAAGACGAGGCTGAGATCATATTTACCGACTCGGGAGGCGTTCAAGAAGAGAGTTGCATCCTCCGAACACCCTGTGTCACGCTGCGAGATAGCACGGAGCGTCCTGAAACCGTCGATGTCGGAGCGAATAAGATCGTGGGTGTGAATCTAGAAGCTGTCGTCGAAGGCGTCCGCGAAATGATTGTGAGAGAACAAAACTGGGAGAACCCCTTCGGGGACGGAAGGGCGGCAGACCGGATCCTCGATACACTCGAGTACGAATGACTGAGACAGGACCACACATCTGTGTTCACGGACTCGGATACGTTGGTCTCCCCACGGCGGCAGTCCTTGCGAACTCTGGCTACGAAGTGTATGGGTTCGATGCCGACCCTGCGTACCGGTCCGACCTCATGGAAGAGTCGCTAGACATCGAGGAGCCGGATCTCGACCGGTTCGTGACGCGAGCTCTCGAGGATGGACTGAGTATCGTTTCACAACCACGAGAGGCGGAGTTTCACATCATCTGCGTTCCGACACCCTACGACAGAGACGCCGACCGGACGAACCTCGCCTACGTCGAGAAAGCAGGTGAGGCGGTCGCAGAGCAGCTTCGTAAGGATGATACGGTGATCCTCTCATCGACGGTCCCACCTGGAACGACTGCTGGCCGGTTACGGGACGTAATCGAACGGTCCGGACTCTCCGTGAGCGAGGATGTTACTCTTGGATATAGTCCGGAAACGGTACTCCCCGGAAATACTCTGACGGAACTCCGGGAGAACGATCGTATCGTCGGTACGGTCGGGGGACAACCGACCGATCGGCTCGTCGCGCTGTACAAGTCGTTCGTCTCCGGTGACATTAGGACGGCCGACGCCACGACGGCAGAGTTTGTAAAACTGATCCAGAACGCCTATCGGGACACGAACATCGCGTTTGCGAATGAGACCGCAAAGCTCGCTCACGAGTTCGATATCGACTCACGGGAGGCGATTGCGATGGCCAACAAACACCCGCGGGTGGAGATCTTGCGTCCGGGTCCGGGTGTCGGTGGCCACTGTATCCCGATCGATCCGTTGTTTTTGAACCACGGCAACAACATCCCGATGGTAATCGAAACGGCTCGCCGGGTCAACGATGGGATGCCGGAGTTCGTGATCGAGTTGCTCTCAGCGGCGCTCGGTGACTTGGAGAGAACGAGGGTGGCGTTACTCGGTGTCGCTTACAAAGGGGGCGTGTCGGACGTTCGAGAAACTCCATCGTTCGTGATCGCCGAGAAGTTGTTGGAGAACGGTGTTGAGGAACTTCGATTGACGGATCCATACGTTGCTGATGACGATATTGAGTACGAACTGACATCGTTAGAGGAGAGTCTTGAAGGGGCCGATGTCGCCGTGCTCGTGACAGATCACCCCGAATACGGGGCGCTCTCACCTGAGATGTTTGCAGACCGGATGCAAGGCGTGGTGATTGTGGATACGCGAGCCATGTTGGACCAAGATCGGTGGGAAACTCATGGATTTGACGTCTATCAACTATAGGTCGAACGAATAAACAGTCGGTACGTGTTTAGCCTCAGCTGATTTCGTTATCTTGCGGAGCAGGCGCTCTCCTTGGAGAAAGAGACGAGGATGTTGCGGTACAACGAGTCCCGCTCGAACCGACCGACGAGGAATAACGCCGGGCTGAAGAGATAGAACGACGCTTTACAGGTCGCGATCTCGAATCGAGTCATCCGTCATCGCGTTGCTGTCGAAGTGTGGCCTTCGCACGCTCGACGTAGGAGTTCGACGACCAACTGCGAGCGTCACTCATCTCGGTCAGGAACTCGTCGGCAGCGTCGGGTGAGATTGCCTCGTTGCGAACCAGCGCGGTGAGGAGGATGGGTGTCGTCACGAGACGGGTCTCGGCCAGCGAGGCGTGGACGAGCGCGAGCCGATTGAACTCGTCACAGAGCAGTTGCACGGCGTCGATCTCGTTCGCCAGCGTGACCGCCGCGTTCTCGCCGTCGTCCAGTGGGAACGTCTCGTCCAGTTCGACGGAACGCACCTCGAACGCAGACTGACGGTCGAGAACGGCCTGCGCTGCTCTCCCCGAAGCGTCGTCGTAGGATGCCGTCTCGGTGAGTTCTGCGACGACCGGCGCTGGAACGACCACGGTGTGCGAATCGAGGAGGAGGTCGAGCGGGTTCGGTGAGCTGTCCGCCACGGTTCCGAGGCTCACGAGGGCAGATGTGTCGGCGACTATCAGAACCATCTACGAGTCGGCCAGTTCCTCCGCGACCTCGTCCACGAACTCGTCGGTCAGTTGCGCTTTCAGCAGTCGGAAGTTGGCGGCCTCCTCGTGCCCGACGAGGTCCTTCAACTCCTTGAACGTGATGTCGTCGTCGTAGTAGGCGTCCGCGATCTCCTGTTTCACCTCGTCGGAGTGCGCGGCATCCCGCAGGTACTCCCGAAGCGCGGAGATGAGGATGTCCGTCCGGTCCGTCTCGAACACCGCAGCGAGCGCGTCCGCCCGGTCGACCAGCCCTCTGGGTGCGCGGAACTGCACGCGCTTCTTCTTGGACTCGGAACTCATATGTGTACAATGTGAGTGCAGAAGCAAAACGCTTGTCCTCCCGTTCCTACCTCAGCCTTCGGAGCCACCGAGGCCGAATATGGTGTTTTTCACCGAAACCGAACTGAAAGAGCAGCAATTGGAAGAGTATTTTTGAGATCAAACGGGCGTCATACGGTTCGAATCGTCAGATTAGGGCTACCTACTGCTCCTTTGCTCGACTTGTTCAGGTAGCTGAAATCCATGGTGTAGAACGTTAAAACAAACTGCTTGTGGGCAATAGTGGGCAAGAGTTATTCGGCAGTGGGCCATAGTGGGTAACACGATGGAAGTAGACGCGCGCGACCTGCGAACCAACGACACCGACGACCGGGGTCGAATCTACCTTGGAACGGAGTATGCTAACAAGCGTGTGACCGTCGCGGTAGTCGAAGTCGAGTCTGACCGACCCGACCGGGATGAGCTGGCCGCCGCGTACCGAGAAGCAGCTGAGAGCGCCGAAACGCTCGCCGAAGAGTGGGACGAAGCGTCGGATGAGGTGTGGGACGGGTTAGCTGAATGAGCGAGGAAACAGACGTTCGACGTGGCGATGTAGTCATCGTCCGACTCGACCCCGCCGAGGGACACGAAATGAAGAAGACCCGACCCGCGGTGGTCGTACAGAACGATGTGGGAAACAACAACTCAACGACGACTATCGTCGCGCCAGCGACGGGGACGTATCGAGGGTATCCCTTCGAGGTACTGGTAGAAGCCGACGAGTCGCCGTTCAGGAAGGATTCGTCCGTCCGTCTCGATCAGATTCGCGTCGTGTCCATCGAAACACGGATTCACTCGGTTGCTGGGCGTCTGGATTCGGAGACGATGGACGATGTGGACGAGGCACTCAAACTGAGTGTGGGACTGGACTGAGTTCTCTGGTGCGTGCGTCTGAATGATACCCGTTTAGTCGGGACTACTGCAAGTCCGCTTCGACGCGGTCGCGTGCGCTCTCGTTGATCTTATTGGCAATTTCTGAGACGTCGCTCTCGGTGAGTTTGCTCTTGGACGTAAGCTCGTCCATTACTTCGAGCGACTCGATTTTCTCCTGGATTGCCTGTCGCGTGACCTCACTCCAGTTGATCTCCGGATGTTGCTCCATACGGTCTTTGAGGTCGTTATCGACATTGACGGTAAGACTGGGCATACAGAAATCCATCCATACACAGAATATTGTGTCTTTGGGTTGGAACACAGCAGCAAGAACTGAGCGAAGCTTCGCGGTGTTCCGCTCCTCGAGACTGAGCGAGGTACCGGGTGGTGTTGTTGAAACGTATTCGACGTGGACAACTATCCGTCTTCCGGCTGCTCATCGACTCCGACTGAACGCGGAGAACTTCCAGAACTATTTTCAGACCGCTAATTGAGCGAGAGAGTGTCTAATGCGCCCATTTTGAAGCTTATCTGCTCTCCCGCTACTCAACTTTGTTCAGGTAGCTGAAATCTACCATATTCACTGGTCAAACTCTCCACTGATCACCACTAATCACTTGGTAGTGGTAAGATTCTTCATCTGTGGTGTCGTAGTCGTATCTATGTCTGCAGAGACGGATGGACAAGGACGGCTCTACATTCCCAAAGACGTACGCGAGAAGTATGGCCAGAAGTATCACATCGTCACGTACGAGGACAGAATCGAGCTGATTCCGGTCGCGGATGACCCCCTCGCTGCTGTCCGCGAAGCGGCAGACGACCTTCGTGATGCATCAGTCGAGGAAATTCGAGAGGCTATCGAGGCGGAGGCGAAAGATGAGGCTGAGGAAGCCGGCGGCGACAGATGACGGTGTACGTTGAGACAGATTTCCTGCTCGCACTCGCCAAAGATACTGATTGGTTACAGGGCTCTGCGGAGGACGCGCTTGTCCAATACGACATCGAAACGTCCCCGTTCTCGTATCTCGAACTGATTCTCGCCCGAGAACGCTACGAGTTCGACTACGTGCCGCTCGTAGCGAACCTGCTCGAACTCGTTCCTGTACGAGACGAGGAGGAGAAACAGGTGGTTCTGAAGGCCGTCAACTACTACGAGGAGGAAATGACGCCGTTCGACGCCTTCCACGCGGCAACTGCGGAAACGCGAGGGATGGACGTACTCTCGTCCGAGAGAGACTACGAGGACATCGAGGTATCGAGAGTGCCGCTGGAACCGACCGACGAGGAGTAACAGTCCCCTCACGAAGGTTCGTTTCAACGACGAATAGTCGGAATTGTCGCCACTGAGATATCATTCAGTTGGTTGTGTCGCTGGTTTCTCCGACTACTACCCTGATTGGGATTCCTTCGATCTCATCGGAGACGTCCAACGCTGAGCCATCCTCTTCAACCAGGATCGTGATGGCGGTCGTTGCATAGCCCGCAATGTCCGAATCACCTCGTGACCGCTCGATGTACACCACTCCGGGCGAATCCGCATGCTCCGCGACGACCTGTTCGTGGACACGCCGTGCTGTCTGTACGTGTTCCCACCACTCGGCATCCACCTCCGACCAGCTCACGACCTCATCGTCGCTCATATACTTGGGGATGCGAACGGTTGGTCGCTCCCCGTCGGCCAGTTGGTCGTTCGAGTCCTCTGGAGGTTTAGCCATCGAGTCTCGTTCCTTGTGAGAGGTTGGTCTTCTGGACTAATAGTCTCTCGCAGACTCGCGGGTTTCCGAGTTAGCGACACCGGGAGGAGATGGTGTTTTTCACCGAACCCGAACCGAGAGAACAGCAACCGGAAGAATATCTTTGGGACTAAACGGGCGCTAGACCGTTCGTATCGCCAGTCTATGGCTATCTACTGCTCCTTTGTTCGACCTTGTTCAGATAGCTGAAATCCATGATGGAATCTCGTGAAAATTGTCTTCCGATTTCCTCTCAGGACGTCGAATACGGGCGTATCAAACTCTATATTGCTTCCACATATAAAAGAAGCTACTCCCCCCATTCTACAGGCCAGTGTTGAGATCGGCTAGAGCGTGTCGAACGAGTCGATCACGTTGCTCGTCGAGTGAGCCTCGACGACATCCTGTTCCTCGAAATCGGAGTCGTCGCTCCAAATATCGGCGTCGCTGGCAAGAGCACACGCGACGTACAACACGTCATCCGGGTCGGTGTCGCCGATCGCTGCTTCGGCCTCCTCGATATACGGATAGAACTCGCTGGCGGGAACAACTTCGATATATTGGAAGAGGAGGTCGATAAACTGTGCGACTCGATCTGGAGTCATCCCGGACTTCTCGACGATCAGCTCCTCGTAGTTCTCGATTTCGTCGTGGACGAACTCGGGTATCACGAGATCTGGTTCGAGCGTAACGATCAGTTCGCGGGTTTTCGAGTCTGCGATGAGTGCGGAGATGACGACGTTGGCATCGACAACCAGCTTCATCCGTCGAGATTACTCCGACTCTTCTTCGACGCGTTTGCGTGCGCTTTCGTTGATTTTGTCGGCGATGTCTGTGACGTCACTCTCGGTAAGTTCGCTCTTGGATGTAAGCTCGTCCATCACTTCGAGCGACTCGATTTTCTCCTGGATTGCCTGTCGCGTGACCTCACTCCAGTTGATCTCTGGATGCTTTTCCATTCGCTTTTTGAGGTCGTCGTCGACGTTGACAGTGATCGTAGGCATACAGGAAACTATGTAGACACAGAATACTGTGTCTTTCGGTGAATGCGCTTCGTGTATCGCTCCCGAGGATTCCTCTGGAGTGGGTCGAACTCATGGAGATCGGGTCACCTCAGCGGCTCTCCCGCTGCTCCACTTTGTTCAGCTCGATGAGTAGCCGAAAAATCGCCTTCACCAGGTTCGAGTCCACGTCGAACCGCTCGGCGTTCTCGCCGGCGCGGTCCATCACCGCCTGCTCTTGGTCCTCATCGGTAGTCGGCAGCCCCTCCTCCTGTTTGACCTGCGCGATGGTGTCGGCGACGTAGGTCCGTTGGGCGATGAGTTCGACCAGCTCCTGGTCGACCCCTCGTATCTCCTCACGCAGTTCATCCAGGCTCATGTCGTCGGGTGTGCGTTGGCTCACAGGAATCGTCCTCCGTCGTTTCGCGTCGTCGTCCAGAGCGTCTGGCCCGGCCGCTCGCTCCACAGTTGCTCCACTTCGTCCAGTCCGTGCGCGTCGCCGAGGGCGACCACGCTCGGGCCCGTGCCCGAGAGCGAGACGCCGTCGACGTGTGGCATCGCCTCCACGGCAGGGTCAGGTGAGAACCCCAACGCCGCCGAGAACGCGAGGCCGTTGACCGTCATCGCGCGGCCGTAGGCCCCCTCGAGTGCGAGCTCTTCGACCAGTTCCGCCATCGGGGCGACGAGCGCACAGCGGTCGACGTCCGCGTCGGCTGAGTAGGCGCGCTCTGGCGGGGTCCAGATTAGCGCCTCGCGGTGAACTTCTTCGCGAGCGAGCAGTTCGTCCTCAGTGTTGTCCGTGACCGTCACGCCCCCGAGCATCGACGCGCTGGCGTCGTCGAAGGCGCCCGTTACGGTGACGCCCACGTCGCGCGCAGCCTCGACACCCAGCCGGCACGCCTCGATGGGGTCCACCTGGTCGTTGGCGTCGAGCGCGTCCACTGTCGCGAGCACCGCGGCGTTGGCAGCGGCTGAGGAGCTCTTGAGACCGGCCGCGGTCGGTACGTCGCTCTCCGTCCGGACCGTGCCGCCGACGCTGAGCGACGTGGAGACGCTGGTGTCGAGCCCCGCCGCCGGGCCCCAGCGGTCCACCGCCATCTCCACGCAGCGCTCGACCAGTCGTGTATCGGCGTCGGGCTCGCCGGCGATTTCGCCCTCGACACTGCCGGTCTCCATCCGGATGGTCACCGCAGCGGTGGTCTCGATATCCAGCGCGAACGCCGAGCCGGTCCCCGTCGCGAGTGCGTTGAGCACCGTTCCTGCGCCGGGGGCGACTGCCTTGCCGTCCATACCGGAACCCCGGGGGTGGAACGCTTCAAACTGGTGGTCCCGTCCCTCTACAGGAGGTGGGCGCCCTCCGTGTCAACCGTGGTCCGGTTGGGGAGCACGTCCTCACAGTCGACGGCGACGACTGACTCGCCGAGCATCGCCATCGTTGCCGCCCCACCCGCCTCTTCGACGCGCGCTACGTCGTCAACCACACGTTGGGTGGGAAGGCCGAGTGCCTGTGCGAACGGCCATGAGCGCTCGAGTACTTCCCGGAGCGTTGGCGGGTCAGAGAGGCTGTCGAGGACGGTCGAGCCCTCCGTGCGCACCTTCCTCATCAGTTCCGTGTCGTCCAGCGCGTCGGCCGTCGAGAGGTCGCCGTAGCTGCTGTATTCGACTGGCTCCGTCGTCTCGACTCGTTTTCGCCCGTTCCCGATGTCGTACCGCAGTCCACCCGTATCCTGAATGTACACATCGCCGAGGCCGGTTCCGGCTGTGACTTCCGCGTCCCGCGAGCGCTCGACCAGTTCCTCGCGAGGGAGTTCGAGACCGTATCGTTCGTTGGCCGCGAGCGCGGTTGCAAGCGTGGCGGCGCCGCTGGTGCCGAACCCGGCACCGATGGGGACATCCGGGCGGACGTCCACGCGAGCGGTGACGCCCAGTCGGTCGAGCACACCCTCGACGGGGTCGAAGCTGGCGGGCTCACCGTCGACAGTTACGACGGAGTCGTCCGCATCGTCGAGCGAGATAGTAACGCCGTCTTCCAGAGCCACACTGGCACCGCGAGTACAGGTGTTCTCCTCATTTGGGGCGAACACAGCGGTGACACTTGCGGGGGCGAACGCGTCCATACTGTTCAGTTGGTCCGGCTGACAGTTGAACGGTCCGGTTCTCCGGTTTTCATCGCTCGGCATGGAACGAGCGGCTGGAATGAAGCAGGCAGGGACGGACTGGGTCCCGCTGGCCTCCCAGAAACCGCTCGGACTTCCCCAGCCACTTTCGAACGCCCAATTCGGGCCACTCGAAGCGGACACGACGTAGGGGAGACGAAACACTCAAACAGCGGCGAAGGGAACCACACAGTATGGAACTGCGGGTCATCGAGCTAACCGACGAGGAACTCCGTATCGAGATCGCGGGCGAGGGGCACACGTTCATGAACGTCCTCAAGGGGACGCTGCTGGAGTCTGACGACGTTGCGGCGGCGACCTACGACGTGAACCCCGAACAGTCCGGTGGCCAGACCGAGCCCATTCTCTCTATCAAGACCGAGGGCGGTGCCGACCCGCTCGAAGTGCTTGAGTCCGCTGCCGGCGACGTGAGTGAGAAGAGCGCGGACCTCCGCGCTGCGTTCGACGCTGCCGCCTGAAACTTCGTCCTGCCTTGCCTGTGTTCGACAGATACTGGCCGTCGTCGCTGACCGTTGGCTGCTTCTCACATCAGCGACTGGCTTCGCGCTCGCAGCGCTCTTGCTGTCCCTCTTTGGCCGAGGGCTGGGCTAGGCGGCAATCGCACTGCTGCGCTCGACGTTTGGCGGCGTCCCCATCGCGATGGCTGGGGGTATTGGTTCGTGTTCGCGGCCAAGCCTAGCGGTTGCGCGCGTTGGATGGTGCGAAGACGGCGTCCCGCTACAGGCGAACGGGAACGCCCCGCTCGGCCAGATACTGCTTGACCGACGTGATATCGTACTCGCCGAAGTGGAAGATCGAGGCTGCGAGCCCGGCGTCGGCACCGGCTTCGGTGAACACCTCGTACATGTCTGCGGGCGAGCCACAGCCCGACGAGGCGATGACTGGTGTCGAGACGGCGTCACAGACAGCTGCCGTCAGCGGGATGTCGTAGCCATCCTTGGTGCCGTCCTTGTCGATGGAGTTGACGAACAGTTCGCCCGCGCCGCGTTCCTCGGCTTCCTCGGCCCAGGCGACGGCGTCCATCCCGGTTCCCTCACGGCCACCCTTGACCGTGCACTCGAACCAGCAGGATTCGCCGTCGACCCGCTCGTAATGCTCGCCCTGCTCGTCGTAGCGCCGGCGCGCGTCCAGCGAGATGACGATACACTGGGAGCCGAAGGCTGCTGCGCCTTCGTTGATGAGGTCGGGGTTGGCGATGGCGCCGGAGTTGATGCTCACCTTGTCGGCGCCGGCCCGAAGCGTCTCCTTGATGTCGTCTTTGGTGCGGATGCCACCGCCGACGGTCAAGGGGATGAACACCTCGTCGGCCACCGCCGACACAGTGTCGAGCATCGTCTCGCGGCCCTCTGCGCTCGCGGTGATGTCGAGGAAGACGAACTCGTCGGCGCCGGCCTCGTTGTAGCGCTTGGCCATCTCGACCGGGTCCCCGGTGTAGGCGAGGTCCTCGAAGTTCACGCCGGTGTAAACGGCCGGATTGCCGTCGTCGTCGATGTCGACGTCGATGCACGGGATGACCCGCTTCGTCAAGGCCATTGGATACTGGGTAGTATGCGGTCGGCCCGTAAAAGGTGGCTGGTTACCCGCCCTCCGCGAGTTCCACGCACAGGGGTACGATGCCCCACATCAAGTCGGTGCGGAATGAATACCCGAAACCGGGGCTGCTGGACTGCATGACGACACGTCGGATTCGCCGGAACCAATTTACGCCACCACTCGCAAGGGAAAGCTATGGTCGACACCACGGAGCGCGACGGGATGACGTGGTTCCGGTGTGAACGCTGTGGACTACTCTTCGACAATGAGACCGACGCGTCCCAACACGAAGAGAACTGTGCGAGCGACGACACCTCGTACTTGCAGTGAGATACCATCGGCGACGCCAAGTCGAAGCCGCTACGTCTCGTCTGCGTTGACCATCTCGAAGCTCTGCTCGCCCCAGTCGTCCTCGACGAAGACGAACACTCTGCCGCGAGCGATCTCCGGATCAGCGTCAACTTCAGTGCGATTGCCGTCGATTCTCCGGACAGTGACACCGGGGAACAGCTCCTCTTCGTCCCCAGACTCGAGGATGACGCGGCCGACCCCCGTGCTCTCGAGAATTTCGTCGTGAGTCTTGAGGTCGTTGACGTAGAGCATCACGCCCTCCGTCTCCGTTGGGTCGGTTACCACCACGTGGACCTGCTTTCCCGGCCCGGTGCGGAGCGTCCCCTCCTGAACCGTGGGTGCGCCCCGATAGAGCGTAGTGCGGCCGTCGGTGTACTCGATGACGACGCCCTCCTCGACGAGGTCAACGCCGACGGTGCCGGGGGGAACGTCGTTCCGGTTGGACATAGCCGCGATAGCCACCCGGCAGGCAAAAGCCCCGCGTCACGCGGCCGGTCATGTGGAACGGGTCGTGAGAAAATCGAGGCTGCAGGAACTTTCTTCGAGGCTGCTCAACGAAGCCCCGGCGGCGGGCCCTCGTCGCCGTCTCCTCCCTCCACATCGAGGCCGAGTTCTTCGCGCTGTGCTTTGAGCCGTTTGAGCTCCCGCCGGTAGCGCAGCAGGCCGACGGCTGCGACGACCGTGAGCCCGCCGGCTAACCCGCCGAAGATCAGGATATCGCGTTGGATATAGTACCGCACCAAGATCGACGGCGCGGTCAGTTCGGCCCAGTAGAGCACGACCTGGTTCCCGACCATCCGTTTGTCGTCGGGCTGGGGGACGACCTGTCCGAAGAGTGGCACGTCTGTCCGGCGGTTCTCAGCGAGGACGACTGTGTGTGACCCTTCGAGGAAGACGGGGAGGGCGAATCGTTTGGGGGTGCTTTCGCCTGAGAATGCGACCTTCCCCTCATCGGCTGGGGGGACGACCCGCAGCTCGTTGCTCTCTGTGTAGAGGTCGCCGCCGTGGGCCTCGAACTCGGTGCCGTTGATGACGGTGCCGTTGGGGTAGCGATAGCGCAGGGAACTGATAGTCAGCGGGCGCTTCGTGCCAAGCGCGTCCGTGTTCGAGAGGTTCAGCCGGTCTCCGAACCCATCGGCACCAACGTCGTAGACGGCACGGTAGTTCGCGTCGGCGGTGACGGTGATGTGAACGTCACTGCTGCCGTTCCACGTGTACTCGCCACTGGGGGACTCATCGAGTCGGGCCTCGTCCATCGGCCCGCCACCGCCGATTCCACCCAGTCCGCCGAGGCAGCCGCTGGTGAACAGCAGACCGACCAGCGCGAGGGCTGCGAGTGCGCGCCTGCTCATTTGTTCGACGTCAGGGAACGACGCATTTGAGCTCGGCGGGCAGATACTCGCCGACGCTCGCCAGTAGCCCCGGCGGGTCCGTCCCTTCCGTGCAGATGACGCTCTGTTCCAGCAGTCCGAGTCGCTCGACGGTGACAACGTCGCGAGCGTGGCCGGCGCGGTTCATCGTCGCCCGGACCTCGCCTCGCGTGGCGGAGTTGACGTTGAGTCGGCCACCGTTGCCCTCTGCGCGGGTCCAGTCGTAGAGTTGGTCACGAGCCTCGTCGGCGAGCCGGTGCCCGCCGTCCGCGTCGTAAACGAACTGCAGCGGCGTGTGTTGGACGACGCCGAACCGGTCGCGAATCTGTCGCGGGTCACCCGGCCCGAGGCCGAGGTCCTCGCCCGAAATTTCGATATCTTTGCCGGCGTCGAGCACCCACTTCTGGCCGTCCCAGGACTCGAGGGTCCCGGTGTACACCTCGCCGTGGTCGAAGTGGTCGGTGACTTCGTCCCACCGTTCGCGCAGCAGGTTCCGCGCGACGTTCGCGTCTTCGCCCTCGATGGTGACGGAGACGAACTCGGTGTCGGGGACGCCGATTGTCCACTCGACGTCGAGGTCGGCCAAGTCGTTTGCGACCATCGAGTCGAGCGAGTCGAGGGCGCGCTCGCGGGCGTCACCTTCGACGTAGCATTTGGTCGCGAGAGAGACCATTAGGCCTCAACCTCGGACTCGATGTTGAGCTCCTCCCGGATCTCCGCGAGACGCTGTTCAGTAGCCTCGACCATCCCGGTGTTCTCCATCGACTCGAGTTGGGTGCCACACTCGGGACACTCGAAGCCGAACTCCATCGCCTCCTCGAACTCGAAGCGAAGCGAGCAGCCCTCACACAGGTAGAACTGGTGCTCGCTCTCGTACTCGAGGCGCTGTTCGAGCGCGTCGGCAAGGCGGAACATTTCCTCTTCGAGGTTGTCGGGGATGTTCTCGTAGTGGAACGTCCAAAGGTAGGTGAGCCACCCCGAATCCTCGTCGCGCACCCGGCGATACTCCGCCAGGTCGTTCTCGTAGAGGATGAAAAGCGCACGGCGGACGTCGTTGAGCTCGAGATCGAGCGTCTCGGACAGCTCCTCGTCCGTCACTTCACCGTCGGGCGGCGCCGCGGCGACGGGCATCCCTCGCGGGCCGACCAGATCGTGGAGGTATTTTTGGATGACTGGATCCTCCAAAAGTCCATCAAAAGCCATTACGGGAAGCTTCTGGTGGCACGCTCTTCAACGTTGCGGGTTATCGGTTGGTGGGTTTGGCAGATGTGCGAGAATTGACGTTCGTAGTGATATTGGCTCGGAGATCAGTAAGACCGGGAAAGCCTCTGTCCGCTCATTCAAGATTGCCTACCGTGACTGTGGAGTTGTCAGTGGGCCCATTACCACCGGGAAAGCCCCTGGCCGCTCGGTTCGGGGGGCTCGCTGCGGTCCTCAGTCACGTTGCTCCCTGCGGTCCTTACTTCGCCCGCCGTCGCCGAGCGGCCAGCCCCTTTCAGTCCCACCCCACAGCACCGCCCACTTTCCTCCCCAGCCGACTCACTCCTTTGCACCGGCAGAGCACGCTCTGCCGTGCTCTCGTTCGCTGCGTCGCCGGCTTCGCCGGCTGCTAGCGGGATCTTCGATCCCGCACTGCTCACGAGAACTGGCGCTCAGTCATTCGTCCCTCGCACTGAGGTCGCGCACGGAAGCGCGACTGCTTCGCGCCACGGCAGAAACATCACCGCCTACTCGTCGTCCAACTCCTCGGGGTCAACAACCTTCTTCCCCGTTTCCATCGGGACGACACGGCGGTCACCGCCCTCCCACTCCCGAGCAAGCTCGCGACCCTCGTGCAGACGGTCGAGGAACACCGCCAACCCAGCCACCTCTGAGTGGGGTTGGTTCGTGACGCCGACGTTCCAGTCGGCCTCGTCGTACACCTCGAAGGGAACCTTCTCACCGCCGACGACCACCAGAAGGGGCTCCTCGGTGTGAACCTCCCGGACAGCGTCTTCCACGTCTTGGACCTGCTCGCCGTACATCGTGAGATGGACGACAGGCCCCTCCCAGTTCCGGATGGTCGCGCGCTGTTCGTCGTCGAGTTCAACCTCGAAAGGACCACCGAAACGGTCGGTGATATCGCGGACGGTCTCAGCGGACTGCCCAGCGTTGTCCGGGAACAGCACCCGGTCGGCGCCGAGCGCCCGGGCGGTCAGGCCGACGTGGGTCGTCATCCGGTCGTCTCGGCCGGGCCGGTGGCCCAGCCGGAGGACACACAGCTCCGGCGCGTCGTGCATACCCTTTCTCCCCGGGGAAGGTGGGTGGCACTTTCGGTTCGGCGCTGTTCGACCACAATACACTTGCCGGAACCCGGACACTCCGAACTATGCACCTCGAAAACCAGAAGATCGTCGTCACCGGCGCCGCGGGCCTCGTCGGCTCGCAACTCACCGCGGACCTCGTCGAGGAGAACGACGTGCGGGCCGTCGACGACCTTTCGAAAGGAGCCAGGGAGGCGGTTCCCGACAAGGCGCAGTTCGTTCAAGCGGATATGCTCGACCCGGTGGCCGTCGACAGCGTGATTACCGAGACGACGGATATCGTCTTCCACTTCGCGGCCCACACCGACGTGCGTGTCGACGACCCTGAAGCGGAACGACGCGTGTTCGAGGAGAACACCAAGATGACCTACAACGTCGTCGAGCGCATGCGTGAGGTTGGCTGTGACCACCTCGCCTTTACCTCTTCCTCGACGGTTTACGGGGAAGCGCCCCGACCCACGCCCGAGGGGTACGGACCGCTCGAACCCATCAGCATCTACGGTGCTTCGAAGCTCTCTGATGAGGGTGTCGTCTCGACGTTCGCGAACTCCTACGGCATCCAGTCCTGGGTGTTCCGCTTCGCCAACATCGTCGGCCCGCGCCAACGGGGAAACGTCATCCCGGACTTCATTCAGAAGCTGCAGGACGACCCCGAAATGCTGACCATCCTCGGCAACGGCAAACAGGAGAAGTCCTACCTCCACGTCGCCGACTGCGTGGAGGCCATCCAGTACGTCGTGGAACACGGCCAGGAGGACTACAACCTCTACAACCTCGGCTCCCGCACCACCACGTCTGTCATCGGTATCGCCGATATCGTCGCCGACGTGATGGATCTCGACCCAGCGTACGAGTTCACTGGCGGCGACCGAGGGTGGACTGGCGACGTACCGAAGATGCGCCTCGACACTGACAAGCTCGTGGATTTGGGCTACGACGTGCCCGAAGAGAGCGACGCGGCGGTCCGTCGCGCAACGGAGGAGCTCTACGAGGAACTTCGATCCTAAACGGAGAACTCCGTCTCTGTCCGTAGTTCCCGACCGCTGCAGACAACTTCTCCGACCGCACGGTACTCGCCGGGTTCCGGTTCGCCCCACGTTTCCTCGAATATCGTTTCGTCTCCCGCACGAATCACCTGGCTTCCGAGCATCTGCATGAACAGCTGGTCCTCGTCCGAGCGCCAACGCGGCTCGTCCTCGGTGGTGCTGTAGACGACCACTCTAACGCGCTGGCTATCAGAGAACGAGAGTTCAACATCCTCATCGTCAGGGTTGGTGATCCGAATCGCGAACGCGACGATGTCGCCGCACTGCTGGGCGTCGATTGTCGTTTCGAGCATGGCGAGTGCTGCGAGGCGACGCGTAATAGGTTTGTTTCTCGAAAACAGCGACGAACGCTACTCCTCGTCGCGCATGTCCGGCGGCAGCAGGTTCGGGATCCCGTCTTCGATGGGGTAGGACTCGCCGCAGTCCGTGCAGGTGAGCGTGCCTGAGAGCAGTTCGTCGTCGTCGCGTTCATCGACCTCCAGCTCCAGGTCGTGCTTGTCCATCGGGCAGCAGATGATGTCCATCAGCGACTCCTTCATTACCTCTGGCTGTGGGCGGGGCGGCCAAAAGGATAGGGGTTCCGTGGTGACCGGCGACCATCACTACCCCCCACACTCATGTGGGAGAGCGAGGCCAGCATGCCCGTGCGCTGAGAACAGCCACGGAGCGTGCTGCCGTTGTGCGACCCGCCGCTCCGTGAGAGTGCGGGACTTCCCGATATCAGAGGGTCGCCTGTTCGCCCGTTCCTACCAGGGGGTTTCGCGCTCGACAGTCTGGTCGCGGTCGGGACCGACACCGACGGCGTACACCGGCGCGTCAAGTTCCTGCTCGAGGTAACCCAGATACTCCCGCGTGGCCTCGGGAAGTGCTTCGTAGCCTTCCGAAGCGACTGCGTTCCAATCTTGCTCTTCCCAGGTGTCGAACGCCTTGAACTCCGGCTCGCAGGCTTCCCACTCCTCGGAGCCCGCGGGGACGGTCTCGCGCGTCTCGCCGTCGAGGTCGTACTGGTGACAGACCTTCAGTTCGTCTAGTCCGGCGAGCACGTCGACGTGGTTCACGGCGATACCAGTGAACGAGGAGCGCCGCGCGGCGTGGCGCAGCATCGGCACGTCCAGCCAGCCGATGCGCCGCGGTCGGCCGGTGACGGTCCCGAACTCCCCACCCTTCTCGCGGATATAGTCCGCGAGGTCTTCCTCCTCGTCGGTCATCTCGGTCGGGAGTGGCCCCTCGCCCACCCGCGAGAGGTAGGCTTTTACGATGCCAACAATCTCACCCTGGCCGAGCACCTTCGGGCCGACACCCGAGCCAACAGCGGCGCCGCCGGCGGTCGGGTTTGAAGAGGTGACGTACGGGTAGTTGCCGTGGTCGATGTCGATGCTCGTCCCCTGTGCGCCCTCGAAGAGGAGGTTCGCACCCTCGTTTCGGTGCTCGTAGAGGAACTCTCCTGCCTCGACAGCCATCCCCCCTTCACGGAGGCGTTGGCCGTAGTCGGCGTACTCTGTCACCAACTGGTCTACGTCGAACTCGACGCCGGTGTCCACGCCGAACACCTCTTCGGCGATGGCGCGCTTCTGCGGGACTGCGTACTCCAGTCGCTCTCGGAGCACTTCGGGGTCGAGTAGGTCGCCGATACGCACGCCGCGTCGACCGGCCTTGTCCTCGTAGGTCGGCCCGATGCCGCGACCAGTTGTTCCGACTTTCTCGCCAGAGCCTGATTCGTCTTTGTCAGCCTCTTCGATGGTGTCGAACACCCGGTGGTACGGCATAATTACGTGGGCTCGCTTGGCCACGCACACGTCGGGCTCGAGTCCCTGCTCCTGCAGGGCCTCGATCTCTTCGAACAGTGTCCGGGGATTGACGACGCAGCCGTTGCCGAGCACGCCAGTCTTTCCGCGCACACTTCCGCTGGGGACCAGCGAGAGCTTGTACTCCTCGCCGCCTTCGACGACGGTGTGGCCCGCGTTGTCTCCGCCCTGATACCGGACGACGATGTCTGCCTCGCCGCCCCAGCGGTCGACGAGAGCCCCCTTGCCCTCGTCGCCGAGCTGGGCGCCGACGATAATGACCGTCATAGGCGGAGGTTCCACAGCCCCAACTAAACCGGTTACGATGCGACGCCCGGTCGCTACCGAGGACTCATTGTCCGATGGCAACTCCACTGCCGCAGCCAGAACGGTTAATTACCCCCTCTGCGATAAACGAACTGTTCTACTGGGGCCGGTGTCGAGAGTAAGCTTTAAATCCTCACAAGAGAAGTTAACACATAGCATGATAGATCGACTGGAAAAAGAGGTAGATATGCTGGAGCGGCACCTGCAGGTGCTGCGAATGGTTATCGAGAACGAACCGATCGGTATCGTCAAAATGTCGAACGAAACGGGGTATCCCCACCACAAGGTTCGCTACTCGCTGCGTGTCCTCGAAGAAGAGAACCTCATCGAGCCGTCGAGCCAAGGGGCAATCACCACCGACCACACCGCGGAGTTCGTCGACGACCTCGACGACAAACTCGACGGCACCGTCGGGAAGCTGCGTTCGATGCGGATCGATTCGGCGCCAGAAGCCGACAACTGATTCTGCGTCGGATTTCTCCTTATAGCTCCGGAACGGTCACGTGGAACTCACCGTCTCTGGTCTCGACAAGACAGAGGTGGTAGCCGTTCTTGCGTGAGAGTTTGACGAAGCTCTTCTGTTTGTCACGGCTCAGGAACCCACCCCCGGTGGCCTCCTCGGCTGTCTCGAGCGCTCCAGGTTCGTAGTAACTCGCCGTGACGAAGAAGGCCGAGGCAAGTCCCTCTGTGGATTTTGCGACCGGTGTCGCGTTCTCGATGAGCCTCGCGAGCATCGACTCCGTCGCGGGCTCTCGAGAGTCGTTGAGGTCGGCGACGAGTAACGGATTCCCCATCCGGTTCCGAATAACCACGTCGAACTGAACGGTTTCGGCGACAGCTTCTTCACCCTCTTGGGCCCCCTGCCCGAGCTCCACCTCGCCGCGGAACTCGACGCGGTCGATTTCGGGGACGGTGTCGTAGAGTTTATCAAGTGCGGACTGGTTCCGCGTCTCTCGGATGTCGTGGACGAACTCCGCGACCACCCAGCGTGCGAAGCCGAACTCCATCGTCTCGTGCAGCCACGCTTCGAACGGCTCGCCGTTGACGATGGCACCGTCGTCGTCGAACTCAGTGTGGTGTTCGAGGCGGATGTTACCGTTGACCGCTTCGCGGTCCGCGTTCCCGTCGTGGGCATCCTTCAGGGTCGGGCCGCTCTGTCGGTCGTAGCGAACGAACAGATTCGTCCCTTTGAGTGCGCTTTCGGCCGAAACCTCGTGGTCACCCTCCGGGAGGTGCTGTTCTGCAACTTCGAGGTCCTCCTCGGCTGCAGCGAGGTCGGACTCCAACTGCTCGACAGTCGCGTGCAGCTTTTCGACCTCCCGTTCGAGCTCGCTCAGCTCGCTCTGGGCTTCGTCGCGCGCGCGCTCCAGCCGTTCGTGTTCCCCCTCCAGTCGGTCGTTCTCGCTCTCGAGTTCCTCGACGCGTTCCTGCAGCCGGTCACGCTCGGCTCGAAGCTCCTCGAGCGCCTCGCTATCTACAGCTGCACGGTTCTGGGCGGGCGTCGCCGGCTCTTGCTCGTGCTCGACGGCCGCGTCGGGTTCGGCTTCGATATCGCCCCCGACTTCCTCGGCCATATCCACCGATTCCTCCGGGTCGAGCGCCGGGATGGTCTTCGCGCCGTGCCACTGGTCAGTCGTCGTCGCACTGGCTGCAGCGGGTTCGGTATCTGCCGTACGTGTGGCTGACGCATCCGGCTCTGTCGATACATCCCGCTGTCGAGACTCCTGTTCGCTTGCCTGCTCAGCGGCTTCGACCTCGTGCGCTGTACGCTGTTCAGCCTCAGCCTCGGGCACAGCGTCTGGTTCCTCGTCAGATTCGTCCACACTGCCTGTTTCGATTGGTTCTGGTTCGGTGCTCGCGGATTCCTTGGGTTCTGGGTCCGCAGCCTCGGTGTTGGTGAGCTCTGTCGACACGGGTTCTTCTCTGGTCTCGACCGGCGTCGGCTCCGGTTCTGGCTCGGCGCCCGAGCCTGGGATATCTGTGATATCCAGATCGACGGTGTTCACTGTGTAGATGCCCACTTCGTCGTCCGCGCGCTCGAAGGCCTCCTCAGCCGTGAGCAGTTCGCTGTTGTTGCCGACGAAGGCAACGGGGAGCGAGCGCCCGCCGTAGTAGGCGATGTAGTAGTCCCCGGACAGGACGTTGTCCGAAAGCTCGATGTAGCCGGTGAAGGTGCCGGACTCGAGCGTTCGGCTGGCCTCCGAGATCGGGGTCTCCTCGCTGTAGTACTCCGCGCGAGTCTCCCCGCCCGTCTCTTGCATGGCGAACAGTAGCGGAAGGGCTGGGTCCGGCGCGGTGTAGGCGGTGCCGTCGGCGCCGTCGAACGCCTCCATGCTGCCGTCGAAGCCGCCGAGGACGCGGCCGTTCAGCATGAATAGCCAGGCGTGGCCGTCTGTCGCCGCTCCGGTGAACTCGCGGTCGGCGAGTTCGCGGAGCCCCTGGTACCCGTCGGTGAAGGGCTCGGACTCCCACTCGGTGACCCGCTCGACCGTGTTGTTCCTCATCGTTTGGTTTCCTCTCTCTGTGGTGCCAAAATACTTTCCGGACAGACTGGGCCAGAATAGACAACTCTCCCTCAGTTTGTGGGCCCCCGTTCAGACGTACAGGGAGAGCAACAAGAACCTGAAATACAAGAGCACCAGCCTGATAAGCAGCCGAATACGGAGCGTTCGAACTCTCTCGGACTCGGCGTCACCCCCTGTTTCGACTGCCTCCCACTTCGTGTCACTCAGTCCGTGTGTATGCCCACTGCCCTGGTGAAGCGAGCGGTGCGCTTGCTCGCAAACTGACGGCCACAGGACGAACAGCGCACCCCTTGCCCACTCGTCTTTATCGGGGGACCCATCGCGTCACCCCAGCCAGCGGACCGCGGCGGCGACGACTGGCGGAACAAGCAGCGTCAGGAACGCGATGAACGCGGGCGCGACGCTGATGGCAATCGGCAGCGAACCGAAAAGGAGCAGCCAGCCCACGCCCGCAGCAACGAGCGTGATGCCGAACGCGGCGCCCGCGGCGAACGCGCGCTCGACCGAACTCGCGGTGAGTCCCAACAGGGCACCACCCACGGTCAAGCCAATCGGATGCGCGACTGTGAGGAAAATACCGACGAACCACGCAAGCGACGATGCGATGTCGGCGAACCGCCCGGTCCGGATCGCTTTCAGGCGGTTGCCGTATTCGAACAGCGTCATCTGGCGGTCCCTCGCACGGCCGAGTCGAGAGGTGCCGGCACTATCAATCCCCCGGACGGGTCGCGCCCCGAAGGGCTATCAGTCGCGCGTGAGATGTGGGCACCGTGTCGACATCGCTCGCTGCGGCCTACTCCGACAGCTCCTGCCGACGGTTGGAACGGCTCTCCGGACCTGTAGCGGCGGTTGTCGCGATCGGCAGTATTCTCCTCGCCACGGCACTTTCGGCGACGTTCACCTGGTGGGCGAGTGCGCTCTCGGACCTCGGTACAGTCGGGACGACTGCGTGGCTGTTCAACGGCGGCCTCGTCATTGGCAGCGTGGTGGGGTTACCCTACGGCTGGGCACTCTGGACAGCTGCCGCCGACTGGCTCGGGGGAATCCGGGCAGCGACGTTCGTCGCTGCGCTGCTCTCGATGGCTGGGGTTGGCCTCTTCCCCTCGGGAGAAATGCTTCACTTCCCCTTCGCTATCGGCTTCTTCCTCCTGTGTGCGTTCACAGAAGTTGCCGACGGAATCGCCCGGTTTGGGCTAACCACGGGGAAGCTTTCCATGATCGTAGGCATCAGTTCGATCGCAATCTGGCCGCTCTGGACGGGATGGCTCGCACCGGGCAGCGGGATTGCCATCCCTGAGTTCATCGGGGCCGTGCTCTTCTGCCTCTGGATTACGGCACTGAGCCCGGAGCGACCGGGGAGCCCCCACTGAAAAACGGCGTTACTGGGCGAGTTCGACGAACGCGTCGATGGCTTCGTCGTTCCCCGCCAGCACCAGCATATCGTTCTCTCTGAGCAACAGGTCGGCGTCGATACCCGTCAGCACCTCTCCTTCCCGTTCGATTGCCAGCACGGTACAGTTGGTCCGGGCCCGAACGTCGATTTCACCGAGCGTGCGGCCCGCGAGCTCTGGCGCGTGCATCCGCACGAGTTCCACCTGCGTTTCGGGCGTGATGACCTCCTCATCAAGCAGTTTGGAGGCCAGCATTCGGCCGCTGACCGTCGGCAGTGAGAGCACGTACTGCGCGCCCGAGCGATAGAGCTTCGGCGTTGAGTCGGCGTCGTTGGCACGGGCAATGACCTCCACCTCTGGAGCGACCTGTTTCGCGACGAGCGTCGCAAACAGCGCGGTGGTGTCGTCCTCAACGGCGAGCACGAGACACCGGGCCTCTTCCAGCCCCGCCTCTTCGAGCGTGATGGCGTCGGTCACGTCCCCCACCACGTCGACGCCGGGTTGGTCCTGGATATCCAGAACGGTCGTCGTAAATCCCGCCCCGGTTACCGCGCTCGCGACGGTGGAGCCAACGACGCCATAGCCGGCGACAACCACACCACTCTGCCGGTTCCGCCGGGTGTTCGACAGGGTAAGCTCCCGCATCACCTCCACTTCGTCGGCCAAGCCGCCTACAAGCAGGATGGTGTGCTCGTCGATGACCCGGTCGGGTGCTGGTGGCGAGACGAACTCACCGCGGAACCAGGCGCCGATGATGTTTGTGCCGGGGAACTGGTCGATCCCACACGATTCGACCGTCTTCCCTTCGATAGGGGAGCCCCGCTGGACGAGCAGTTCTGCGATATCGAGATCTTCACCGATCTCCACAGCCCCGCTGATTTCGGCCTGGACCGCAGACGACGCCTTTCCTGCGAGCGATTTGCCGAGGAGGGATCGGGGCTGGACGACTTCATCGGCGCCAGCATACTTGTGGTAGTCAGTGTGGCTCTCGTCTTCGACCAGGCTGTAGACGGGTGTGTCCTCTGCGATGTGCTGAGCAGCCAGAATAATGCTGGCGTTGGTCTCGTCGTCTGCGGCCGCCACCACCGCGTCTGCTCGGTCAGCGTCGACGGATTCCATCACCTCGACGTCTTCCGGGTCGCCGCTGACAACCGGGATATCCTGTTTATTCAGTGACGACGCGCGCTGTTCGTCGGGTTCGACCACGACGTGGTCTTTCCCACGCTCGCCGAGTTCCTCTACGAGCGTTTCGACGGTCGGGGAGAACGAGCAGACGACCACGTGGCCCTCCCCATCGTAACTGGTCGCTGGCTGGGAGGCGAACGCTTCTGCAAACAGCGGGAGGACGAACGCTGGCAGCGTCAGGAAAATGAGGGCGACACCGGTGAGCTGCATCGCCATCGAGAGGACGAGCATCGGCACGTTCGAGAGGTCACCCGCCCGTTCGCCGTAGCCGACGGTGGTGAACGTCTCCACCACGAAATGGAGCGCCTTGAGGAATGAAATCTCGATTCCCTTCGTCACTGCTAACCCGAACTGGTAGAGCAGCGCATACACCACCATCACGACGGCGGTGCCCGCGAGAAACAGGCCTGCTCGCCGCGCCGGGCTGGTCATACACTCGTGGTCGCACCCGATCGGGTAAAACCCGTGGACTGATGGGCGAAGCCCTATTGTGTCGGCCCATCCACGGTGAGGCATGACCCGAGACGTTGCGCTCGACGCCACTGGACCAAAGTTCCTCGACGCCGACGATATCGACGACGCGAAGGGCGACATCGCCATCTGTCGGTGTGGACTCAGCGAGGGGTTCCCGTTCTGTGACGGCTCTCACAAGCGGACGGAGGGCGAGGGTGACGGACGCTATCGCTACGTCGACGGCGAGCGCCGGCGCGTCGCCAGCGTGACGTTCGCGGACGGGGAGACCGTCGACGCTGACGACCTCACAGCGTAGCGCTCGGCCGAGAGTTTTAGCCCAACCGCGTCTGGAGTACGGGTATGTACCGGACTGGCCATCTCGGCATGTCTCTGCTCGTTTTCGCGCCCATCGGCTACCTACTCGTCGTCGCCGGCGCGCCGTTGGCGGCGCTGTTGACTGGTGGCGTGATGCTCTGGTTGGCAATGCTGCCGGACGTAGACCACCGCCTTCCACTGATCTCTCACCGTGGCGTGACGCACTCGCTGCTGTTTGCGATCGTAATCGGCTCTGCGTTCGCTGGTGTCGGCTTCGGTCTCGTGCAGGTGGGTGGCGACGCGCTGGCTGTGGAACTGTTGGGCCTGAATTCGTTGGGCAATCTCGGGGTTGTCGCGTTCGGGTTCGCGGTCGGCTTCCTCGCCGTCGGCTCGCATCTGCTGGGCGACATCCTTACGCCCGCGGGTGTCAACCTCCTCTGGCCGATCCAGACTGCGTACAGCCTCAATCTCACCCGGGCGGATGACACGCTAGCGAACTATGGGCTCTTCCTGTTGGGTGTCTTTGCCGTCGCGGTGTCAGCAACGTTCGCGCTCGGATTGGCGTAGTTATTCACGAACGACGACCACCTCGCTGGCCCAGCGCTCAAACCCCACTGCCGCCGCCAACGACAGCGACGCCGACGCAGACTCGGGCGTCCGATAGCGCGGGACGATAGCTCCGTCCTCCTGGAACCCCGCTTCAAGCACGCGTGAGACCACCGCCCGGCCGAACCCCTCGTTTCGGGCTTCTCCGGCCACAACCACCCCCACATCCGGCAGCGGGCCCGCTCCCAATGTGGCCACCGCGACGAGCTCGTCGTCGCGGAACAGCCCCGCGGTCCGTCCTAGGCGAAACGTGGGAGATGCACGCGCCCACTCCTTGGCGGATGTCCTGCTGCGAAGCCCGTCGAAGGCCTCGGCGTCTGTCTCTTTCAGTAGTCGCGCACTGGACTTGACAGGCGTGAACGAGCCGGCATCAACGTAGGCCAGTACCGCCGGACCGTGCGCCCTTCCGACCTCATCCGCGGGGACGCCGAGACTGAGTCCGAGCAGTCCGATGGCGTCGACCAGTGGCCACCGCTGCACGGCTGCATCACAGGATTCGAGTGCCTCGCGAACCTCCCGATCTGCCGCGACGACAGTGGCGTCACCGCGACGGAACAGCCGGATAGATCGGTCAGGTCCTCCATCGACGAGGGTCACCCCGCGTTGCTCGAACGCCACCGGGTTGCAGCCAAAGCGCTCTGCCCAGTCCCGGCGGATTGCCCGTTGAGCGCTGGGGGAGAGTGTCACGCCAGGTTGTTTGCGTAGAGCGTCAAAACAGTTGGGCGACGCGTGCGGCGTCACAGAAGCCTCTGGGCGCGTCGTTCAGTCGTCTCCCGGGGTTGGTTCGGTCGATGGCTCGGGTTGGGCAAGAACTCCTTCCCCGGCCTGGTTGATGCTGACGTCGAGCTTGTTGTACGGGATTTCGATGCCGGCCTCGTTCAGTGCGTTGTACACTCCCCGGTTGAGCAGGTGGGTCGCCTTCGCGGCACGGACAGGGCTGCGGACCCAGCAGAGCAGTTCATACTCCAGCGCAGAGTCGCCAAAACTGCGAAACCGCATCCGCGGCGCGGGCGTATCGATCACTGTTGACTCCGCCGCAGCAACAGCCAGAATCGTCTCCTCAAACTCGTCTACGCCGGTCCCGTGGGCGACGCCCAGCGGAACGCGAATACGCTTTCGGCGGCCGGGCGCGGACTCGTTGATGATTTTCGCGGGGTTGAGCATCGCGTTCGGAACGGTGATGAGCACCTCGTCGCGGGTCTGGAGCGTCGTCGAGCGGACCCCCACTTTCACGACGGTCCCTTTCTCCCCAGTATCGAGGACGATGAAGTCACCAATCTTGTACGTGTCGTCGAAGTAGAGCGCGATACCGCCGAAGAAGTTTGCCACAGTATCTTTCGCAGCGAACCCGATGGCGATGCCCGCGATACCCGCGCCTGCCAGCAGGGGCGTCACGTCGATGCGCCAGACCGAGAGCACGAGTGCGGCGGTGCCGGCGGTGACGACCAGCGTCCAGACGTTCGAGAACACCGGCGCGAAGTCGAATCGGGGTCCACCGTCTTTGACGGCTTCGACGCCGCGGTTCACGATGGTGTTGAGCGCCCAGGCCCAGACCAGGAGGAGGAGTGTCAGGGCGGGGCGGTTGAACAGCATGTTCCGAGTCGCCGTGTCGACCGACAGCGCCTCCAACACGCCGCCGTCGACTGTCAGGAGAAAGACGCCGGCGAGGGCAGTGGTGACGACGACGGGGAGCCGTAGCTCTTGCACGAGGATATCGTCGAACGCGCTGTCGGTCCGGCTGCTGAGGTGGCGGAGGAGGCGGACTCCCACTCGCTCGACGGCCACGGCGGCACCGAGGCTCGCGGTGACGACTAGCAAGATGGCCAGCCACGGCGGAAGCGTGGTCAAGGCCGTCGTTATCGCGGAGTACATGGCTCTGAGAAGCCGGCGCCCTGCTTAACCGCTGTCTCCGGCCGAGACTGGGCCGGCTTGAAGTGCAAGCCCACCGAACCACCGTCAATGACCGACCCGACTCTCAACGACGACGCGATGACTCGCTTTCAGGTGCCAGAATTCGAGGAGCTTCCGGCAGACCTCCAAGACCGCATCACCCAGGAAACCGAGGATGCTGGCTTTACGCCCAACGTCTTCTCCGCGTTCGGCTACAAACCCAGCCACTTCCGAGCCTTTTTCGACTATCACGACGCGCTGGTCGACGACACCACGCTGGACCGCGAGGAGGTGGAGATGCTCGTCGTGGCCGTCTCCGGGCGTAACCACTGCTACTACTGCAACGTTGCCCACGGTGCGCTACTGCGAATCTATTCGGGCAACCCCGAGCTCGGGGACCAGTTGGTCGCCAACTACCGGCAGGCGGATATCTCCGAAAAGCGCATGGCGATGCTCGACGTGGCTGTAAAACTCACCGAGGCGCCCGACGAAGTGACCGAAGCCGACCTCGAGCGGTTGGCCGAGGTGGGCTACTCTCCAGAAGCGATGTGGGATATCGCGGCGGTGACCGCCTTCTTCAACCTCAGCAACCGGATGGCGATGTTCGCGGATATGCGTCCGAACGAGGAGTTCCACACGATGGGCCGTTGAGGCGGGGAAAACGGTTACGCTCGTTTCCCACCAAGTCGTTGTCTGTCCGCCATCAGCCGGTCCCTGTTGATGACCTCGCGACCGAAGCCACTCACTCATACCTCATCGAGACGGTCCCGGAACTCGATTCGGGAGACCTGCTCGTCGAGACCCGCATCGGTCGGACCTCGGGCGACCTCGCGCCCCTGTTCGCTCGCGGCGAAACACCGCTGGCCAACGACACCAGCTTCGGCGTCGGTCACGCCCCCTGCTCGCTGACCGAGCGGTTCGTCCGGACGCTCGAACCGCGACTCCACGGCGAATTCGAGGCGCTCGCGCGCTCCCACGCGGCGTCGATGAAGTTGCCCGTCGACGTGCGGGTCAACGCTGCCGACGATTACGACGCCTGCTCGGTCTACCTGACGACGACAGGGCTCTCTGCGGAGGCCGGGGATGATGGCGCCATTGGCCGCGGAAACCGGGCGAACGGCCTTATCACGCCCCGCCGACCCATGAGTCTGGAGGCAACAGCGGGCAAGAATCCGGTCACCCACGTCGGGAAGCTCTACAACCTCATCGCGCTCCGCATCGCCCGCACACTTACGGACGAACTAGGGGTGGGCTACAGCGATATCCAGCTGGTCTCCAGAATCGGGAGTCCGGTCTCGGAACCGCTGGCCGTGGAGGTGACGACGACTGCGACGGATGCCGTTGCGGTTGAGCAGGTGGTCGACGAACAGCTCGCTGCAGTCGGGGAGCTCACCGATGCGTTGGTCGCGAGCACGGTGGATGTGTTCTGAGCCGGGCTGCGGCCGTTTCGGGAACGCCTTTACAACCGCGGGGGCTACCACCGGTAATGACCGACAGCGCTGACGCCGGAGCCGCCTGGTTCGCCGGCGTCGACCCCGACGACGCCGAGGCCGCGAGCGTCGGGTGCGCTCATCGTCACGGTCGGCGCGTCCACCGGCGAAATGCAGGAGCTGGAACCAGTGGAGTTCGACCGAACCGCCCGCGTCTTTGCGGACGTGGCCGAGGAGGTCGCGGAGGTCGGTGATCTGCTGGCGACGGCGCTGACTGCCGAGGACCTAATTCCACTGTCAGCGGTGTTCGAGGGCGATGCTGGACGGGAGTCAGAAGAGGAAATAATCGTGGTCGAGAGTGTCAGAACGGACGTCCTCGACGTGGCTGCGGCCACCGAGGTGTACAAGTCGGCGACGGAGGAAGGGGTTTGGACCGAGCAGTCATTTTAGCGGCAGGAATTGGCGAGGTATCGTCGCCTCACCCACCGAGGAACTGCCGGCGCACCTCGTCGTCGTCCAGGAGTTCGTTGCCGGGACCCTCGTACCGGTTCTCACCCTGTGCGAGCACGTAGCCGCGGTCGCAGCGCCGGAGCGCCTCCTTCGCGTTCTGCTCGACCATCAGGACCGAGGTTCCGGCGGCGTTCACCTCGTCGATGCGGTCGAACATCACCTCGACGAGGTCGGGTGCGAGGCCCGCGGATGGTTCGTCAAGCAGGAGCAGGTCGGGGTCGAGCATGAGCGCACAACCCATCGCGAGCATCTGCTGCTGGCCGCCCGAGAGCGTGCCGGCGTTCTGGTCGATACGCTCCTCAAGGATCGGGAAGCGGTCGAACATCGCCTGTTTGCGCTCCTCGGGCACGTCGTCGAGGATGTACGCGCCGATGCGGAGATTCTCCTCCACAGTGAGCGACGGGAACACGTTCTCGGTCTGTGGGACGTAGTTCATCCCGACCGTGATGACTTCCTCCGGCGGCAAGTCGGTGATGCCGGCGCCGTCGAACGTGATGGACCCGCCCATGTGCTCGGCGAGGCCGAACACCGACTTCATCAAGGTCGATTTCCCGGCTCCGTTCGGGCCGACGATGGCGACGTATTCGCCATCGTCGACGTGCATATCCACGCCAGTGAGCACCTGAAGGTCGCCGTAGCCCGCGTCGAGGGCGGCAACGTCGAGCAGATGGTCGCCCCGCGCGCTGCGGGTGTCGTCCGGCGCGTCGTCGTCGAGTGTCGTTGTGTCCTCCATAGTCAGCTTCCAAGATAGGCGTCGATGACGCGCTCGTCGTTCAGTACGGTTTCGGGGTCACCCTCGACCAGCAGGCTGCCCTGCTGGAGCACGACCAACCGGTCGACGAGTTCGGTGAGTGTCTCGAGCTCGTGTTCGATGACCACGACCGTCATGCCGTCGTCGTTCAGGTCGCGGATGTGGGCCGCTATCTCGTTCGTGAGCGTGGGGTTCACGCCGGCGAACGGCTCGTCGAGCAGGAGCAGGTCGGGGTCGAGCATCAGCACGCGGGCGAGTTCGAGCAGCTTCCGCTGGCCGCCTGAGAGGCTGCTCGCGTACTCGTCGGCGAGGCGGGTTAGCTCGAACATCTCGATCAGTTCGTCGGCCCGTTGAGTCACTTCGTCCTCCGTCTTCTGCATCTTGTCGGTGCGCAGCAACGCCGAAACCGTCCGTTCGCCGGGCTGTTTGGCCGCGGCGAGCCTGACGTTCTCCCGGACCGTCATCGTGTCGAGCTGGCGTGTGTGTTGGAACGTCCGGACCAGTCCGTCGCGTGCGAGCGTCGCGGTGTCCACGCCGGTGACGTTGTCGCCGGCGAAGCGGACGGTCCCGCCGTCGGGGTGGATGACGCCACTCACGCAGTTGAAGAATGTCGACTTGCCGGCCCCGTTCGGGCCCATCACGCCGACCAGTTCGCCGTCGTCGACGGAGAGCGAGAGGTCGTCGATGGCGAGGAGGCCCCCGAACCGCTTGACGAGGCCGTCGACATCAAGCAGCGTCATGAGTCCACCTCCAGCTCGCGGTCGTCGCCCCAGATGCCTGCCGGGCGGTACCTGATGACGAGGATGAGGACGAGCCCAACGAGGATGAGCCGAATCGAGGCGAACTCACCGGTGGTCACGGGAGCGGAGCCCTGTACGAACCGCGAGAACAGCCGCAGCCCCATGATGATGCCGAGCCCGCCGAGCACCGCGCGGTGGTTCGATGCGCCGCCGAGCAGCATCCCGATCCAGATTGTCACGGTCACCTGCAGCTCGAAGAAATCCGGTGAGATGGCTCCCTGGTACATCGCGAAGATGGCGCCTGCGAGGCCGGCGAGTGCGGCCCCGTAGACGAATGCCTGCATCTTGTAGCGGAACGTGGACTTGCCGACCGACCGCGTCACCAGTTCGTCGGCGCGGATGGCGCGCAACACCCGGCCGTAGGGAGCCTCCGTGAGGCGGGCGACGACCGCGAACGTCAGCGCGGTGAGGCCGCCGAGCACGAGCAACGTCGTGACCAGCGTCGCGTCGCGGGTGCCTGCGAGGTCCCCCAGCGGCGTCGGCACGCCGAAAATACCGGTCGAGCCGCCGAAGATGTCGGTGAAGTTGATGAACAGCGTGTGGAAGATTTCGGCGGTGGCGAGTGTCGCGATGGCGAGGAAGTCCCCGCGAAGGCGCAGTGACGTCGCCCCGACGAGCGCGCCGAGAAGCCCGGCCACGACGACCGCGGCGACGAGCCCGACTGGCCACGGGTAGCCGAGCGCGATACCCTCGAAGGAGTCCACCGCAGAGAGCATCGCCATCGTGTACGCGCCGGCCGCGAAGAACACGACGTGGCCGAAATTCACGAGGCCGGTGTGGCCGTACTGGAGGTCGAGCCCCAGCACGAGGATGCCGTAGACCACGAACAGGATACCCACCTCGAAGAACACGTAGAGGTCGCCCGGAATCGTCACCGTGACGGGTGTGACCGCGATGGCGAGCCCGAGCAGGATGGCGACGGTGCCAAACACCAGCGCGCGGTCGGAATCGTATTCTGGGAGCGAATCGCTGAGGCTCACGCTTTACGCACCTCCTGGCCGGCGATACCGCTCGGCTTGACGAGCAGGACGGCGATGAGGATGACGAAGGCGATGGCCGAAGAGATGCCCGTCATTCCAGTGGGGAGGAATGCCGTCGAGAGCGCGAGCACGACACCAATGACGTACGCGCCGGCGATGGCACCGTACGGACTCCCCGCGCCGCCGAGGATGGCGGCCGACAGTATCTGCAATATCTGACTGAACCCCGTCGTGACGCTGACGTTCGTCTGCATACCCAGCAGCACCCCCGTCAGGCCGGCCAGCATCCCAGCAAGTACCCAGACGCTGTTACGGATGAACTGGGTGTCGATGCCGCGGACGCGGGCGAGCGCCTCATCGTCGCTCATCGCACGCATCGCAATGCCCACATCGGTACGGGTCAACACGGCATGCAGGACGAGGAACACGCTGAGCGCACAGCCAACGACGACAAGCTGCTGGGAGGTGACGAAGAAGCCGCCGAGCAAATCCACAGACCCGACCGACAGGTCAGGCACGTTCTGGAACTGCCACGTCGTCGTTTCGGTGTCGTAGTACCGGGCGTTGCGGCCCGCGACGAGCCGGATGGCGTTGCGAAGCACGAGGCCGAGCCCAATAGACGTGAGCAGCATCGGGATGGGACCAGTGTGGTTGATGGGTGTGAAGAACAGTTTCGCGAGCAGGAGGCTCGCGATACCCCCGCCCGCCATCGCCACGAGCACCGCTATCGGCAACGGCAGCGGCAACGCACTCGCCGAGAGTAGGCCGATGAACGACCCGACGGTGATGTACTCGCCGTAGGCGAAGTTGATCATGTCTACGATGCCGTAGATAAGCGTGAACCCGATGGCGGCGATAGCGATGTACGAGCCCGTAACGAGCCCGAAGATGAGATTCTGAACGAGTCCCATCGATTAGTACTCGCCCTCCGGCACGAACTCACGGAGGTCCTCTGCCGGGATGGTCTCGACCTGGCTGAACTGCCCGTTCTGGATCTCGTTGATGACGACCGAGCCGACGACGTTGCCGAACTGTGTGAACGTGACGGGCGTTGCGGCACCCATGTACTTGATCTCCTCGCCATTGTCGAGCGCTTTCTTCCCCTCGGCGAAGTTCGCGACCTCGGTTCCGGGGCCGCGCGACACCGGGCCGAGGTTCTGTTCGATGGCCTCGGCGGTTGCCTCGCCGGCGCGCTCGACGGCCAGTGCGGTGACCTGGGTTGCGTCCCACGCTGGTGGCGTCCAGGCGTTGATTTCGGCGTCGCCCTCGCCGCTCTGGTAGGCGCTCTCGAAGGTGCTGTAGCTCGGCCCGGATTCGCCGGGGCTGGCCGCCCACGCGCCGTTCAAGTCGCTTCCGACCTGGTCCGCGAGGTCGTTCTGGGCCAGCGGGTCCGAGAGGATCGGCTGGCGGCCGTAGCCGCCGTCGGACCAGTCGCTCAGGAGCGTGATTGCGTCCTCCAGCGGGAGACTCACCGCGAACGCACTGAAGTCATTCCCGAACAGCCGGTCAAGCGCGGCCTGGTAGTTCGACTCACCTTGGGCCACCTCTACCTGCGCCGCGACGGTCCCGCCGTTACCCTCGTAGGCGCTCATGAACCCGTTTGCCCAGCTCCGCGCGCCGGATGTGGTGCCGTTGATGATACCGATGGTGTCGTGACCCTGGTCGAGCGCGCGCAGCGCCGCACCGGCGGTGTGGACGGTGTCACTGATGACGGTCCGCCAGATCCACTCGTCGTCGCTCAGGTCGTCCGGCGTGCCGTGGTCGCCGCCACGGGTGTCGAGGAAGTTCGAGCCCGGCCACGGCGTGATCACTGGCGCCTGTTGCTCCTGCAGGAAGTCGTACAGCGGTTCCAGCTCGCTGGAGAACAGCCCGAGGAGCGCGATAGCGTCCTCGTTTTCCGTGAGCTGCGTGACGACGGTGCGTGCCTGCTGTGGGTTCACCGCCGTGTCCGAGCGCTCGAGGACGAGCTCGCGGCCGAGCAGCCCACCGGCGTCGTTGATACCCTGTACCGCGACGTCGGTCGCCTTCGAAACGCCCGGCTGGAGGAAGTCCCACTGTCCAGTCTGGGCCGCTGGCTGTCCGAAGGTGACGGCACCACCTCCACCCCCGCCGCCGAGGCCGAGACACCCGGCCGTCGCTGCGATGCTGCCAGCGCCGCTGATTTTCAGGAACGTTCTTCGGTTGACTGCTCCCCCGCTGTTTCGAACCATGAGCCAGGGTAACACTCATCCTTGAAATAGTTTACTCGGGTTTTCCCCGGCGGCTAGAAGAACCGCTGGACGAGATTAAAAACAACTAATTTGGGAGGAGATATATCTGTAATAATAGCCTAAATTGACCTCTGCCCCGCGAAACACCAGAGCCATTACCCGCTGTCTTCCAGAGCGGCATTGGATACTGCGGGTCTCTTACTCCGACGAACTAGTAAGAAATCAGACACAGACTGACTATATGTCTGACAGTTTCCCGACGAGACAGTTGATACACTTCTTGTGCGTAGGAACATCTCCGCAATTCTCTGTGAACGCAGGAAGGTTTGGAACGAATGGAATACCAATAATATCTGTTCGTTCCCCAAATTGGACGTGTCATAGAACTATTCACACTATAGTCGGTTTTTCTTATCATTATCGGGAGTTAATGCATCAAAGCCTCGTGCACACAGTGCACGACGATTAGAGTCTTTCAGAGACTGGCACACCGGGATGCATATACGAATTCGAGTGCACCATTCTGTATATGACAGACGCCGGTACCGACTCAGGCTGGTTTGAATCGGTCCCACCTGACGATCTTGAAGCCGCTCGAAAAGCCATCGAAAACGGAAGTGGAGAATCGCCAAAGGATTGGCCCACAAGGGCCGTTGAGGCTGGCTTTGCGGAGGACAAAGAGGAGTACTACGATCGGCTCCACGAAGCAACCATTTACGCCGCCCGCGAAGCTGCTCGCGAAGCCGAGCGCGCGGACGATAAGCAACTGGTCCATGCGCTCCGCGCGATGGACGACACGGAACGCACTGCCAACGAACTTTCCGAACGACTCGAAGAGTGGGCCGGCGCCCTGCTCGATATCGAGATCGACGCGACGGGACTCGACTTCGCCGCCGTCGTGGCCGACGAGGATCCAGAGAATGCGACAGAGGAACGTGCAGTGTCGCTGGCCCAGCGAGTGGTCGATCTGCGCGCCGAGCGCGATGACCTCAGGACGTTCATCGAGCGGCGGGCGCCGGAGGTTGCGCCCAATCTCGCCGAGATGGCGGGGCCTGTTCTGGCAGCGCGGCTGATCTCACTGGCTGGCGGCCTCGAACCGCTCGCGAAGAAACCCTCCGGAACCGTGCAGGTGCTCGGTGCGGAGGACGCGCTGTTCGCGCACCTCCGCGGCCACGCCCCCTCGCCGAAACATGGCGTCATCTTCACCCACGAGTTCGTGCGCGGGACGCGTCTCGAGGACCGTGGCTCCGCGTCGCGCGCGCTGGCTGGGAAGCTCTCTATCGCCGCCCGCATCGACCACTATTCGGGCGACATGCGACCCGACCTCCACGAGGAGCTTCGTGACCGGATGGACACCATCAGAGCCCGCGCTAACGAGGCCGACGAGGCGGAGGTGATCGATGAGTGAGCTTCCTGCGGGGGTCGAGCGCCGAACCGTCGCCGGCGAGGAGCGCCTGACCACCGAGGGCGAGCCGGTGTACGGCGAACCCACCGTCGACGGCCGGCGGGTCTGGGACGCCGGCCGCTCGAAGCTCGGCGCGATGCTCGAACTCGAGATGGATACCCGGCTCGAGGGTGGTGAATCCGTCCTCTATCTCGGCGCCGCCTCGGGCACGACGGTCAGTCACGTCGCGGACTTCTCCGGACCGACCTACGCGGTGGAGTTCGCCCCGCGGCCGGTCAGGCAGTTGGTCGAGGTCGCGGCGGGCCGCCCCCGGCTGTTCCCGCTGCTGGCAGACGCCCGCAAACCGAAGGAGTACGCGGGTGTCGTCGAGGCGGACCTCGACTGCATCGTGCAGGACGTTGCGACCCGGGGACAGGCCGACGTCGCGAACCGTAACGCGCAGTTCCTCACAGAGGGCGGCCTGTTGCTCGCAGCGGTGAAGGCCCGGAGCGAGGACGTCGTCGCGGAGCCGGACGAGGTGTTCGAGGAGGTGACTACCACGCTGGAACAGGAGTACGACGTGCTGGAAACGGTGCGACTCGACCCCTACCACGAAGACCACCTCGGGGTCGTCGCACGGCGGCGTTGAGGCTCGCTGACTGGCCGCAGACTCCATTTTCGCTGCGCTGACACCGATTTCCGCCCAGCGGGGTCGTCGAGATTCACCAATGGGAAGGAGCTGCACACGGTTCGCCGGAGCCCGCACCCTATTTAGGTGGGGGCGATAAACTCCGAGCAAATGGAGGAGCTGGGTTCCCGGGACGCCTTCGACCAGATGGGCACCCTCGGGGTCGAGGAGGAGTTCTACATCGTCAACGAACGGGGGCGGCCTACCGCCGGTGTTCAGGACCTCGTCTATGGCGACGACGAACCGAAACCGCCATTTTCGAGGAAACTGGACCACGAACTGTTCCAGTTCACTATCGAGACCCAGACGCCCCTCATCGAGGAGCCTGGGGAGGCTGAGGATTCGCTGCTCGCGGCCCGGAAGGCGCTGGTGGAGTACGCTGAGCGCCACGGCTACAAGATCGCCGCGGCAGGACTTCACCCCGCTGCAAAGTGGCGAGAGCTGGACCACGCTCAGAAGCCGCGCTATCGTTCACAACTCGACCGAATTCAGTACCCACAGCACCGCAACACCACCGCGGGGCTCCACGTGCACGTCGGGGTCGACGATGCGGACAAGGCCGTTTGGATCGCCAACCAACTCCGGTGGGAGATGCCGCCGTTGCTCGCGCTCTCTGCCAACTCACCGTTCTGGAACGGGTTCGACACGGGGCTTTCCTCCGCGCGCGCGAAGATATTTGAGAACCTTCCAAACACGGGGATGCCCACCGCCTTCGAGGATTTCGAGGCGTTCCAGCGCTACGAGCGGCGGATGGTCGAACTCGGATCCATCGAGGACCGCGGCGAACTCTGGTTCGACGTGCGCCCCCACAGCGGCCACGGGACCGTCGAGGTTCGAGCGCCTGACGGACAGGTCGACCCCTCCTTTGTGCACGCGTTCGTCGAGCACGTCCACGCGCTCGTCGTCGACCTCGCGGAGCGCTACGAGGACGGCGAACGCGAAGGACCGGGCAACACCGACGCGCCGCGCAGCGGCGACGCCATCCGCCGCGAACTCTTAGACGAGAACAAGTGGCGCGCCATCCGCCACGGCCACGAAGCCTCCTTCATTGACCGGGACGCCGAGTCAAACATCACGCTGGCTGAAACTGTTGAGCGAACTGCCGACCGTATCGGCGAGGACGCGCTCCTCGACCTGCTTGACCAAGAGAGCGGGGCCGCCAGACAGCGCCGTATCCACGAGGAAAACGGGATGGATACGTTGTGTCAGTCGTTGCTCCTGTAGTCTCTGTCAGCCCGTTCGGGTCCCTTCTCACGTCATCGCTCCCGCCCGCGCTTCGTGCGTCCGAGCGTACGCGACTAAGGCGTCGACGTACGACGCAAACGGCGGACAGGAGATGCCGCTGTCTGCGAGCGCTCGCCGTGTCTGGGGGTTGGCGTAGCGCGTGGGGAGCGTGAAGTAGTCGAGTGTTTCCAGCGGGATACCGGTGAGCGAACGGACTGGGGCCGTCCCGAGCAGGCGCTTTGCGAGTCCCGCCGTCGACGGCACAGGGAGGACACGCGTCCTCGTGGCGGCTGCAAACAGCCGCGTGAGTTTCGAAATCGTCGGCGGGTTCGGGTCACAGAGTTGGTAAACCGCGCCCGGGTCGCCGTGCTGACTCAGGTAATCGATTGCATCGACGACGAAGTCCCGCGGGATGACGTTCAGCTCCGTGCTCGCCGCATTTGGGAACCACGGGAGTGGCGCGACGCCTGGGCAGCGTTGGAGCCAGCGCAGTACGTAGTAGGGACCATCGTACTTCTCGGTCTCGCTGGTTTCGCTGTCGCCGACGACGATGGCGGGGCGGTAGACGATTCCTGGGAAGCCGTCGTCCATCCGAGCCTGCACGAGGCGTTCGGCTTCGAACTTTGACGCCTCGTAGTGGTTGTTGAACGATTGGCCCACGTCGAGATCCGCCTCGGTAAACACGCCGTCGTAGCGGCCGCTGACGTAGCAGGTGCTGACGTAGTGGAACCGCTCAACGTCGCTGGCAGCGGCGAACTCGAGGACGTTGGCGGTGCCGTCGACGTTGACCGCCTCCCCCACTGCTCGGCTGACACCCAAGTCATAGACGGCTGCGAGGTGGAACACCTCCCCCATGGCGTCATGGAGCTGGGCAGCGTTCGCAGCAGTGAGGCCAAGCCCCTGCTCGGTAATGTCGCCCTCGTAGAGTTGAATATCCGACTCCCGATCCTCCGAGGTCAACTCTGCAGCGCGTCCCTCGGCAGCCTCCCGATACTGCGGCTGGACGAGACAGTGGACCCCCTCTGTCCGGGAGACGAGGCGTTCGAGTAGGGCCGCACCGAGGAACCCCGGGAATCCCGTGAGGAACACCTCTGAGGCCGTCATCAGAGCCACCTCGGGAGCCGGCCCAGTAGTTTGACAGCCCCGGTCATCACCCGGGCCCAGAGCCGTACGGGGAGCCGGCCGGGGCCGATTCGGACGCCACGCTGGACGGCGACAGTCTTGGACTCAGTGTACTTCAGGAGGCCTTCGTCCCCGTGCCGGCGGCCGATACCGGAGTCGCCCATCCCGCCCATCGGCGCGTCCACTGAAGCCCACGTAGCAGCGTACCCCTCGTTGACGTTCACGGTGCCACAGTCGAGCCGTTCGGCCACCCGTTCACCACGGGCCGGGTCCGCGGCCCAGACCGAAGCGTTCAGCCCGTAGGGCGAGTCGTTCGCCGCCGCCACAGCCTCGTCGACGTTCTGGACAGGATAGAGGCTGACGACCGGCCCGAATGTCTCCTCGTCAAAGAGAGTCATATCTGGTGTGACGTTCTCAAGCACCGTCGGTTCGTAGAAGAACGGGCCCACATCCGGCCGAGATCGACCGCCAGCGAGTACGTCCGCCCCCTTCGAGACGGCGTCCTCGACGTGCCGCTCGGTCTTCTCCAACTGTGCAGCGGACTGCAGCGACCCAACATCCGCGCCGAAAGAGAACTCCCTGCCGAATTCGAGGTTTCGGGTGGCCGCGACGACTGCGTCCCGGAAGGGCTCGTACACTGACTCGTGGACGTAGAGGCGTTCCGTGCTGATACAGAGTTGCCCGGCGTTCGGGAAGCTTGCCCGTATCGCCCCGCGAGCAGCCGTTTCTGGGTCGGCGTCGTCGAGAACGAGTAGCGGGTTCTTTCCTCCGAGTTCGAGTGAGCAGTCGATAAGTGCGCGCCCTGCCTGTTCGGCGACGAGCCGTCCAGTTTCGGTCGATCCAGTGAAACAGACGTAGTCCGCGCGGTCGACCAGCGCAGCGCCGACGGTCTCTCCAGTCCCTGGGACGACCATGAGCGCCTCTGGCGGGAGCCCGGATTCGACTAGCAGCCGACGGGCCAGCAGTGCCGTATGAGTCGTTTCCTCGGCGGGCTTCAGAACGACGGTGTTGCCCGCGAGGAGCGCCGGGAGGGCGTCGGAAACTGCCAGCGTGACCGGGTAGTTCCACGGCGAGATGATGCCCACGACGCCGCGAGGCTCCCGGTGGACCGTCGCTTTGGTTAGGCCTGGGAGGGCGCCTCGGCGCCGCTCGCTCTCGAGTAGCGCCGGCCCCGCCTTTGCGTAGTGATTGGCGGTCTGTGCAACGTCGAGTACCTCCTCGAACGCATCACGCCGGGTTTTCCCGGTCTCGAGCTGGGCGATGTCGAGCAGTTCGGACTGTTCGTCGAGTACCCGGTCGGCATATTGCGAGAGGACGGCTGCTCGCTCCTCAACCGACCGCTCTGCCCAGGTCGACTGTGTGACACGCGCGCGCTCGAAGGCTGCGTCGACGTCTGCCTCTGTCCCCGCGGGGATTGTGGCGAACGTGTCGCTGGTGAACGGCTCGATAACGTCCAACCGTTCGCGCTCCCCGTAGACGGCCAGCTCCTCCCTGAGGGACGCAAGTCGGTCAGTGCCGACACGACTCTTGTACATGTCGGCTAGTACGAATACATACCGTATAAGCCCGCCGTCGACGGTATGCCTGCCGTAACTGACGCTTGCTCGGTTGCTCCCGATTACGGCCCGAACGCCGCGATGTCGGCGCCGACGGTCGCCAGCGCATCCGCGGGGTTCGGGTCACTGTCAACGAGGTGCGTGTAGTGGTGCTCCGGAATCTGTGACAGTGCCGTTGCGATCGCATCGCTATACTGCTCGACGTCTGGTTCGCTTGGCTCCTCACCGCCCCACACATCGCGGATAACCGTCATCGAGTCGATGCGAACTTCAACACGCTGGGGTTCGTAGCGTTCCAACAGTTCTGCGAGCCCGAGTTGGAGAGCGACGTATTCTGCAGTGTTGTTCCCGGTGTTCGAGCCGGCCGGGCGGCCGAGCCGTGCAAGCTCAGCCTCGTCGTTGTCGGTATCGAGGATAACGGCGCCCGCACCGGCTGGACCGGGGTTGCCGCGCGAACTGCCGTCGACGTAGAGAACGAAGTTGTCACCGGCAGAGTCCGGAACTGGCGGTCGCTGGAACGCTTCGGGTGGGCGTTCTTTGAGTGCGCTGCGGAGTTCGGCTCGCGAGGTTTCCGGGTGGAAGAGCCCGCCGTAGCCGGGAACCGCGTCGTCGATGGCTTCCGTGGCGGCTGCGAGTTCATAGCCGACGCTGGCGACTACCTGGTTTATCTGTTGGGCCAGCGGTGAGAGGTGCTCCGTGGGCAGCGGGTCGTCGGTCACGTCCGTGGCCGGGGTTGCGTGCGAGCGGCTGGCTCGTGGATTACGTTTTGCGGCTGCCTGGGTGGTCCTGTTCGCCACATAGCCCCTCGTGGGTGGCCCAGTGGCATAATCTCTTCAGTGGGCAGAATTGCTGGCTGGTAAATTACTGGCTCTCCTCGGTCTCGTCGTCGGGCCAGAACGGCGACTCCGCACTCGAGCCGGGAACACCACAGACGCCAGCAGCGTCGCCGGCAGCTTCGACGCCTGCGGAGACACCAGCGACTGACCAGTCGACGGCGTGGCCGGTCTCGCGCTCGTGGGCGTCCATCGCCTCCCGTGCCGGCCGGAGCGTGGAAAAGGCCTCCTCGTAGGCACACGCCGTGCAGGTCACGACCGTTCGGTCCGTCATACCGACTCAGAGGCGGGACAGCCTCAAGAATGTACGGTCCTGCAGCCCCTGCACACAAACCCTACGGGTTACTCGCCATGTTCGTCGAGGAACGCTTCGGCGGCCCGCTCCGCTCGACGAAGTTGGTGGGTGAGCTTCGAGCGCCCGCGTTGGAGGTCCGTTTCGAGGAATCGTCGCCGACGCCCCGTCGCCTCTGCCAGTTCTGCTGCTCCCTGCAGAGAGGGGAGCCGACCCTGCGGGAGCGCTGGGTCGTGTTCGTAGTCGCTCTCAAGTTTGAACTCCGCCGGCACGAGGGCGTTGCCGAGCGCGACTTGCAGGTCCTCAGCGGCCTGCTGGGACTCGGCGCTCTCTGCCTCCTCGATAGCCGTGTTCACCGCTTCGAGTGTCGCCTGGAGTGACTCGGCTTCGCCGCGAAGGTCGTCAAACTCCACCGCCCCGCCGGCTGCTGCCTCGATTTCGTCCAGCGCGTCGACGATATCCGCTACGGAAGCGGCGTAGTCGTGAGGCATCACCGCCGAGCCGGCGATCCGGCCGCAGAGCGCAAGGTAGAGTTTCGTCTCCTCGGTGAGTACGTCGTAGTCTACCTTGTCGGCGGTATCCTCTGGCGTGTGCCACCACCAGCCACCGCCGACGGGGCCACCCTCTTTCGTCCCGGCTTGGAGCCGCGCACCCGAGAGCAGTGACGGCATCCCAGCCCCCCAGAACGACTGGTCGGAGTTGCGGCCCGGCAGGTGGTCGTCGCCGAGGAAGTTGTCGCCTGCAGCCTCCGTATCGTTGCCGGAATCAGGCTCCTCGAGGCCCAGTTCCTCCTGTGCGTCCGCGGGGAGGCGAAGGTCGGGCACAGTCAGTGCGTCGAGATGCTCGTCACCGAGTTCGGGCGTGTGCTGGTACCAGAGTTCCTCCGCGCCGCGCAGCCCGTTCAAATCGAGGTGGAGGTAGCCAACGCCGTTTTCCCGCAGGTCGTTCCAGTGTTCGTCGGCGTACCATGCGCTGCCCGCGTAGCGGCCGGTGGAGTGCGCTGACCAGAAGCCAAAGCGCACCCCACGGGCGAGTTCATCCTCATGCTCTGCGAGCACTCGCGCCAGTTCCAGCGTCGCCGCCATGGCGGTCGCGTTGTCGGTGATGCCCTCGTGCCAGGAGTCGACGTGATTGCCGACGAGGAAAAAGCGGTCGCTGTCGCCCGAAACCTCGCCGACTGGACAGGGGAGCGTCATCAGTTCCGTCGTGACTTCGGTGGTCACGTTCAGTTCGACGGGGCCGTCCGCAAGATGCTCTGCGAGCCACGCACCCTCGTCGTGGGAGACCTCGACGACGGGGAGGTCTGGAATCTCCGTCGCGGTCTCGGTGCTGGGCGTGCCCCAGACCGGCGTGACAATCATCTCGTGGAGTTCATCCTCGTTGATGGACCCAAACACCGCCCCGGCCGCACCGGCGTCCTCCAGCAAACAGACTGGCTCCGGGGTCGGAAGGCCGGTCGTGTAGACGAATTTTCCCGCCACGTCCGCGGCGGCGGTAGCTTCCTCGGTTATCTCGGGGAGGTGGACCAGCTCGGCGTGCTCGCCTCCTGGCGCGGTGCTCGCGGAGAAAGAGGTGGTGATGGCCTCGGAAATCTCGTGGCGGGTGGGCGTCGTGACGGTCACGGACGCCGATTCTGGGATGCTGATCAGCCCTTCGTACTCGTGGAGGGTGGCATCGACGCCGTCGCTCTCGAGGGTCTCAACGATGTACTCGCTCGCGGTCCACTCGTCGTCGGTGCCGGACTCCCGGACTGTTCCCTCGAACGCGTCGATGTGGGTACGCAGTCGATCGGGGTCTATCGCCGCGATGAGCCGTTCCTCGAGAGTACGGTCGACGTTTTCGAGCATTTTAGAGAGTTTGGGGCTGATTCACAATAGGCGTGACCTTTCCGGCAGGGGCCGCCCCTGTGGAGGCGATAGGGACGAGAAGGGGAAACCGAGTGAACCGTGGCGAAGCTACATTGTTCCAGCGCCCACTGGCCACGCATGGACGAACCGACCGCGGCGCTCGTGACCGGCGCCGCACGCGGCATTGGCCTTGCGATTGCGACAGCGCTCGCCGAGGAGGACCGCTACGACCGAGTGGCCTGTCTGGATATTGACCCTGGCGTCGAGACCGTCGCCGACGAACTCGAGGGGGGCCTCGGCTACGTCTGTGACGTGGGCGACACTGACCGCGTTGAGGAAGTCGTCTCGGACGTGGAGTCTGAGGCGACCATCACCGCGACCGTGAACAACGCTGGCTACTCTGAACCCGTCGAGCTGGCCGACCTCGAGCGCGAGGCTTGGGACGACCTGCTGGAGACCAACCTCACTGGCTACTACAACGTCTGTCGCGCGGTCGGCCCACGGATGTTCGACCGTGAAGCGGGCGCCATCGTGAACATCTCCTCGGGCGCAGGCGTGCGAGGCAGCGTCAGCGGTGGCGTCCACTACTCCGCCTCGAAGGCCGGCATTCTGGGGTTAACCAAAGGTGTCGCAAAACAGTTGAGCCCGCACGTGCGCGTGAACGCCGTCGTTCCTGGGCTCATCGACACGACCCTCGGAGACGCAGGTGAGGAAGGCGAAGGCCTCTGGGACGAGGCGGGGATGGCGCGGATGCACGCGCTGACGCCCATGGGCCGAAGTGGGAAGCCGGAGGAAGTCGCGAGTGTCGTTTCCTTCCTCTGTGGCGAGGGAGCGTCGTACATGACCGGTTCGACCGTCACCGTCGACGGCGGCTCGGCGTTGATGCCGACCAAGGAGTTCCTCATGGGTGGAGAATGAAGTTCGCCGTCAACCTCCCGACAAGCGCGGGGCAAAGTGAGTACTCGAACCTCGCGTTCTGCGACGAGGCGACGTGGGAGAACCAGCGTGAGTACGCGCGGCTGGTCGAAACGCTGGGGTTCGACGGCGTCGCCGTCCCGGATCACCTGATGACCGGCGACGGCGCGACAACAGAGTGTCTGACGACGCTCGCCGGGCTGGCCGCTGCGACGGAGGCGGTGTATCTCTACCCCAAGACCATCAACAATCACCTCAGACACCCGCCGATGCTGGCGAAGGCGCTGGCCACTGTGGACAACATCAGCGACGGCCGTCTGAAGCTGGGGATGGGTGCAGGCTGGAAGGACGACGAGGCCACGGCCTACGGCTACGACTGGCCCGAGGCACCCCGGCGGCTCCGGGAGATGGAAGAGGCAATTCAGCTCATCAATCGGCTCTGGACAGAAGACGAGGTAACCTTCGACGGTGACTACTTCGCGGTTGACGGCGCGGTCTGCAAACCCCACCCCAGACAGGAGCCCCGGCCGCCGATCATGATCGGTGGTGGTGGCGAAGAGTTCACGCTCCGCATCACCGCCAAACACGCCGACTCGTGGAACTACTGGGGGCCGCCCCACGTGCTGGAGCAGAAACTCGACGTGCTGCGAGCCCACTGTGAGACCTACGGGACTGACTACGAGGCCATCGAGAAATCCTGGTTCGCCCGGTGCATCATCCGGGAAACCGAGGCCGATGTCGAGGAGATACTCGATGTTGCCCCGCGATTCGTTCCCGCTGAGAACGAGGCCGACATCGAAGCGGGCGAGTATCTGAATCTCATCGGAACCCCCGAGCAGATCCGCGACACCATCGCCCGCTACAAGGAACTCGGATTCGAGGAGTGTGTTGTCGAGTTCGTCGACTTCCCGCAGTCTGCGGGGCCGGAACTGTTCGCCGAGGAACTGCTGCCAGCGTTCCAATAGGACCGGATACCGGCCATCGTGGGGGCGACGCGAACTCTTTTCGTCCGGCAGGAACTCTCACAGACCATGTCCGAGACTGACCCCCAAACTGCCTACGACCGACTTCACGAGCGCGCTGAGCGGGTCGGCGGCCTTGAGACGATTGACAACCTCCTTTTCTGGGACCAGCAGGTGATGATGCCTGCGGGCGGCACACCCGGCCGTTCGATGCAGCGCGGGCTCGTCTCCTCGCTCCAGCACGAGGCTCTGGTGGGCGACGATGTCGCCGGTTGGCTCGACGCCGTTGCTGAGGCCGACCTCGACGAGGACCAGCAGGCGGTGGTCCGGGAGGTCCGCCGCGACCACGAGCGGAAGGCTGCGGTGCCCCGGGAACTCGAGGAGCGGCGAAACGGCGTCATCTCCGAGGCCAATGCGGCCTGGGAGGAGGCCCGAGAGAACGATGAGTGGGAGACGTTCGCACCGTATCTGGAGGAGCTAGTCGAGCTTACCCGGACGCAGGCCGAGCATATCGACCCCAACGCTGAACCGTTCGACGTGATTCTGGGCGAGTACGAGCCCTACCTCGATGTCGAGAACGTTGAGGCGGTGTTCGAGGATCTGAAGGAGACGTTGGTGCCGCTCATCGACGACATTCGCGCGAGCGACGCCGACCCAGGCGGCGTGTTCGAAGCCAACGGCCCCTACGACGAGGAGACCCAAATGGCACTCTCGGAGGACGCGCTCTCCTTTGTCGGCTGTGACTGGGACCGCGCCCGCCTCGATACGTCGCCCCATCCCTTCTCCTACGGGAATCGCCATGACATGCGGATCACGACGCGGTTCCACAAGGCGTCCATCATCGGCGGCCTCTCGAGTTCGCTGCACGAGTACGGCCACGCCTCCTACGAACACGGGCTGGACGAAGCGGCGTTCCCGGACCCACTGGGCCAGTCCCGTAGCCACGGGATTCACGAGTCACAGAGCCGCTTCTGGGAGAACCACGTCGGGCGAACCGAGGCGTTCTGGGTGGAGTTCCTCCCTGAGGTCCAGAGCCAGTTCTCACAGCTTTCTGCGGTCACGCCTCGGGAGGCCTACGAGGCTGCAAACCGGGTGAACGAAGAGAACTTCATCCGGGTCGAGGCAGACGAGGTGACCTACCACCTGCACGTGCTCATCCGGTTCGAAATCGAGCGCGACCTGGTCAACGGCGATTTGGACGTCGAGGATGTGCCGCAGGTCTGGAACGACAAGTACGAAGACTACCTCGGTATCCGTCCGGAGACGGACTCGGACGGCTGCCTGCAGGACATCCACTGGAGCATCGGCCGCATCGGCAGCTTCCAGGGCTACACGCTCGGGACGGTGTTCGCCGCCCAGTTGACCAACGCGCTGGAGGAGGACCTGGGCGAGTCCGTCGAGTCGCTCGTGGCCGACCGGCGCTTTGACGACCTGCGGGAGTGGATGGGCGAGCACGTCCACCTGCACGGCAAGCGCTACCCGACCGACGAACTGGTCGAAGTCGCAACCGGGGAGCCATTGACCGCCGAGTATTTCCTTGACTACGTGACCGAGAAGTACGAAGCGCTCTACGAGCTCTGAAACTGGGGCCGCTGGGACATCTCAGTAGCGGATGAGGTACTCTCGAACCGAGTCGGGGACGGGACCGCCCCAGAACTCCGCCATCTCCTCGTCGTCCATCCCGCGCTCGGTCTTGAGTGCGGCCTCGTAGGCCTCCCACAGATCGGTGATCGGTTGGCCCGGTTTGTCAACCCGGAGATTGTGGTAGAGCTTCGGCGTGTCGGCGTAGACCAAGACGGCAGCACTGAGATTGTCGCCACGCTTATCGCCGCCGGCGGCCTCGCCCGCGCCCACTGCCTCGATGAGTCTGGCAGTGAATCGGCCCGTCGCCTCTCGGTAGGCGTCGCTGACAGCCTCAACCACTTTCTCGCCGACCAGCATGTTCCCCGCGACGGTGTGGTTCTCACCGACAAGGTGGCCTGCCCACTCCACACATTTCTCGCCCGTGTACGCGTGCGTGGTGCCGTCGGCTTCGACGCCGTGGAGCTGTGTGCCGACGCCGCCGCCGCGTTCATCGACGAGCAGGTCGGCCGCCCCGTGTAGGGAGATATCCCGGGCGAGCATCTCCAGCGCTGGCTCGCCGTAATCCGCACCGGAGTCCCAGGACTGCGTCGAGAGCGCGCCGTCTTCGCTCACCCAGGGACAGACCGCGCCGACGGACGGGAACACCGAGGCGATGGCGACACCGTACTGATCGGTGTCCGGGTCGCGAGCGACGATGGAGAACGTCACACCACACCCCTGGTCCACGGCCGTCGGCTGTGCATGGTTGCATACGGGTGTTCTCGGGTTTCAACGTTTGGGGGGAGCGGCCCGCGGCTTTTTCTGCGTCTCGGGAGAATCTCCCTACGATGAATCAACGGTTCTCCCGTGCCGTCCGCCTCGGTAGAGCAATCCTCACGGAGGCTCGCGCGGAGAAGATTACGTTTCTCGCAGGGAGTCTCGCCTACCACGCGTTCATCTCGTTGCTCCCACTGCTGGTGCTGCTGTTGGTCGCCATCACGACGCTGGGAACCGAGAGCATGGAAGCGGGCTTTCTTGCGCTCGTGCGCAGCCTGGTCTCGCCCGGTGGGCGCGACGTGGCGCTCGCCGAACTGTTCATTGCCGAACTGCGTGCGGCCAGCCAGTCGACTGGGCTCTCAGTCGTCGGCGGGGCCGTGTTGCTCTGGGGGACGATGCGCATCTTCCGCGGCGTCGACACGGCGTTCTCGGCCGTATACGAGACGGAGGCGGCAAACACGTTCCTCGACCAACTCCGGGACGCGGTGGTCGTCCTCGTCGCATTCGGGGTCGCCGTCGTCGTCGCAGGGGTGCTCCAGCGACTCCTCCCTCCCGGGACGGCGCTCTCGCGAATCGCCCTCGCGGGCACGCTCGCGCTCACGCTCTACCCCATGTACTACGTCTTCCCCGACACGGACGTGACCGCCGTTGAGGTGGTGCCGGGGACGCTGTTCGCCGCAATCGGCCTGACGCTGCTTGAGTCGCTCTTCCGGTTCTACCTCACGCTGGGCGGTTCCGAGAGCCAACCCACCGTCATCTCGGGGGTGCTCGTCCTGCTTACGTGGCTCTATTTCGCCAGCCTGGTGCTGCTGCTCGGCGTCGTGGTCAACGCCGTGCTCTCGAACCGTAGCCGGGATATCCACGTCGTCCCGGTGTTCGGCGACAACATGCCGACGCAGGCCGGAACGAGCGACGAACGGTCTGTCGCCGAACGGCTCCGGCGGCTAGAGCATCTGTTCGCGACTGAGTCGTTGGTCACCATTACTGCCGGCGACGAGACGGTCACGCTTCCGGCGCCGCTGTCTGTCGAGATCGATACCGACGCGGACGGCTTCGTGTTCGACGGCAGTCTGTTCGGGCTGACACTGCGGTGGGCCGCGAACGGGCACGCCGAAAACGACGTGACGGAGGAAACTGCCAGCGAGGAGGACGACTCCGAGCCACGGGACAGTTGAGGCCGAACTGAACACTTTTTGTCCGGCGCGGCCCCGTCGTCAACTATGTATCTCTCCCATCCAGTGCGGCGCATGCGGTCGGACCCCGGCGAGGGCGATGTCTCGCTCGTCGTGGAGTTCGGGGCTGCGGACGCGGACCCGCCCGAACCACTCGCTCGCATCGTCGACGACGCTGGCGGGGCTGTCGAACGGGTGCTAGGGTTCGACTGTTGGCTGGTCCGGGTACCTGAGTCAGCCATCGAGGCGCTCTGCTCACTGGAGGGTGTTGACCGCATCGAGACGGCAGCGACGCTCGATTTGGGCGTTGACGGCGACTCAACGAAAGGCAGCTGACGGGCCAAACCATTCACCTGTATTTTGTGGTACTCCTGTATATTGACTCGCCGGGCACCGGGAGTTGATGCGTTGACTGACGACGATTCAGCGTGGGCAACGTCGGCTTGAGCGAAATTGAGACTGCGGGGCCCGACGAGCCACGGGACTGCGAGAAGTTTGGGTGGACCTCCATCGAGACGGAGTAGGGTAGCGGCGTTTTGTGGTCCGGTGTCAGATTTCTGCGTGACTGCTCTTGATTTCGAGTCGGTAGCCGAACGGGTCTTGGATGTACACTGCGGGTGCTGTGCCAGTCGCGCCCTTTGGTGTGCTCTCACGCTCGATGCCAACACCGGCGTCCCCGAGTTCAGCTTTCACCTCTTCGATGGTCTCCTCGACGACGATTGCGACGTGGTCGAAGTTCCGGGCTTCGGGGGGTTCGAACGACTCGCTCGGGCTCAGGTGGATGATGCTGGTCGCCGAGAGTCGGACCGAAAAGATGGGCCGGTCACCAGCCTGGTAGGCATCGAGGTCCTCCAACCGGAAGCCGAGCGTCTCGCGGTAGAAGTTGACGGCGTCGTCGACGCGTGATTCCGGGATGCGGAGATTCACGTGGTCAAGATGGGCTGCGTTCATAGACGTGGTTGAGTGGCTGGCACAAAAAATTGCAGGGCAGCGGCGAACGGACCGAAGACTCACGAGTCGGCGTGTGAGTCGTCGCGGCAGAAATGCACTGGCGGGGATTTGAACCGGAGTCAGACGTGCTCGCTCACTCCGTTCGCCTTGCCCGACTGACAGGGTTCAAATCCCACGATGAGCAGACACGCGCCGCCAAGACAAGCGTTGAGATTAAACTCAGCTGTAGAATTGTGGCGACGCGGAAAATCATGCACTGGCGGGGATTTGAACCCCGGTTGTGACCATGGCAAGGTCACGTGATACCACTACACTACCAGTGCGTTCTTCGTATTACCACCAAATGTCGTTCGAGTATTAAGCCTTCCGAAGTCCGATAACCGGGGTGCGGCGTCGGGGTACCAGGAACCCCGAGTGGAAAACCCGCTTATGCGTCGGCAGCCGCACGCTACGCCCCGTTCCGGGGATCGTACCCTCTATTGGTCCAGCCGACAAACGGTCAGATTGTCCGACGGTGAAAACGCCTGAGACGCCTTCCCATGGGTGTGAGAGGCGTTTACAACCCAATCGGAGAGTCAATACCCTTTTACGGCGTGGCTCGGTATTTCGGTTACAGTCCAGTGGCGAGGCGCATGACGAACGGCACAACATTAGTCGTTCCGTCGTCGCTCGTCCGGGAGGCCGAGGATAAACGCGAGGCGACCCGAAAGATCGGGTACGTGGCTCGCGCGGCGGTCATCTACCGGGTCGAGCGAATTGTCGTCTTCCCAGACAGGGAAGGTGAACGGCGCTGGGGCGGGGAGTTCGTTCGCACGGTGTTGGCCTACGCGGCCACACCACCCTACCTCCGGAAGGAGGTCTGGGACCAACGCGACGAACTCCGCTATGCGGGTGTCCTCCCCCCGCTCCGCGTCTCCCCACGGACCGGCTCGGCGTCTGAACGGCCCGAGTCGAGAGAAGGAATCGTGACCGAGGTCGGACCTGACGACCGCGTCCGGGTCAATTGCGGCTTGCAACACCCGATCTCCCTCCACGTCCCGTCGTCGATGACGGTCGTGGAAGGGGAGCGCGTCACTGTCAGGGTCTCTTCGCGAGAACCCGTCCGCGCCCGCCTCGTCGACGAGCCCACCGCGGGCTACGTTGTCGAGGCCGCGGACATCCAGGAAACCCTCGCCCGTCAGAACGCGGGCGTCCGGATCGGCACCTCACGCCACGGTGATGACCTCACCGTGTCGCGACTCGCCGAACTGGGCTCGCAGTGTCGGGACGATGGGGCGACCATCGTTTTCGGCTCGCCGGGGCGAGGGATTCCGGAGATTCTCGGGGTGTCCCCCGATGATCTCCCCGTCGAACCCGACTCACCCGGGTTCGACCTCTGGCTAAATACGGTTCCGAATCAGGGTAGTGAGGTGGTGCGCACCGAAGAAGCGGTGTTCGCCACGCTTGCCCCGCTCGCGCTCGAGTAGAGCGCGGAGGAAAACGAACATGCCACAACCAAGCAGACCACGAAAAGGCTCGCTGGGCTTCGGCCCGCGAACGCGTGCGGCATCGGAAGTGCCGCGTATTCGCTCGTGGCCCGAGGACGAGGGTTCCCCTGCACTGCAGGGCTTTGCCGGCTACAAGGCAGGGATGACCCACGTCGTCATGGTCAACGACGAGGAGGACTCGGCACGTGAAGGGATGGAGGAGTCCGTCCCTGTCACGGTCGTCGAAACGCCTCCGATTCGAGCGGTCGCTGTGCGAGCCTACGAAGACACGGCGTACGGGAAGAAACCGGCTGCGGAAGTCTGGACCGGCGAGTTCCACGACGAACTCGACCGCGCACTGGACCTGCCGGAAGAGAACGATTTCGAGGGCGATGCCGACGAGCTGCGGACGCTCGTCGAGGAGGGGTCGGTCGACGACCTCCGGGTCATCACCCACACGACCCCCTCGGAACTGGCGAATATCCCCAAGAAAGAGCCCGACGTGATGGAGACTCGAGTCGGCGGTGGCTCGCTCCAGGAACGCGTCGACTTCGCACTGGACCTCGTCGAGGACGGCGGCGAACACGAGTTCGGCGACGTCTTCCGTGCGGGCCAGTATCTCGACGCTTCGGGTATCACGAAGGGGAAGGGCACCCAGGGCCCCGTCAAGCGCTGGGGCGTCCAGAAGCGAAAGGGCAAGCACGCTCGCCAGGGATGGCGGCGTCGCATCGGTAACCTCGGCCCGTGGAACCCGAGCCGCGTTCGCTCGACAGTTCCCCAGCAGGGGCAGACCGGTTACCACCAGCGGACCGAGCTCAACAAGCGCCTCATCGACTTCGGCGAGGGCGACGACGCCTCCGTCGACGGCGGCTTCGTCAACTACGGCGAGGTCGATGGTCACTACGCGCTCGTAAAGGGCTCGCTGCCCGGTCCCGATCAGCGCCTGCTCCGCTTCCGCGGCGCGGTGCGACCGAACGACCAGCCGCGCCTCGATCCTGAGGTGCGCTACGTCTCAACGGCGTCCAACCAAGGGTAATCACCAATGCAAGCAACTATTCGTGACCTGGACGGCTCCGAGGCTGACACGCTGGAGCTCCCGGCGGTCTTCGAGACCACCTTCCGCCCGGACCTCATCAAGGGTGCAGTGCTCACCGCCCAGGCAAACCGAAAACAGGCTTACGGCGCCGACGAGTTCGCCGGCTTCCGCACCCCCGCCGAGTCGATGGGGTCGGGCCGCGGCATGGCGCACGTGCCACAGGAGAACGGACGGGCCCGCCGGGTCCCCCAGGCTGTCGGTGGCCGCAAGGCGCACCCACCGAAAGCCGAGAAGGACCAGGGCCAGAAAGTCAACGACAAAGAGCGCAAGTTCGCGATTCGGTCGGCCATCGCGGCCACGACCGACCCGGAGACCGTCGAGGGTCGTGGCCACGCGTTCGACGACGACCTCGAACTCCCGCTTGTCGTGAGCGACGAGTTCGGAGACCTCGTCAAGACGCAGGAGGCCGTCGAGGCCTTCGAGGCGCTCGGTATCCACGAGGACGTGGTTCGTGCCGACGAGGGACGCCACATCCGAGCCGGCCAGGGGAAGCTCCGTGGTCGGAAGTACAAGCAGCCCAAATCCGTGCTCGTCGTGACGAGCGAGGAGCTGTCCCGCGCCGCCCGCAACCTCGCGGGTGTCGACGTGACGACCGCGAGCGAGGTCAACGCAGAGGACCTCGCACCCGGTACGCACGCGGGCCGACTCACGCTCTGGACCGAGAGCGCCGTCGAAGAGGTGGCTGACCGATGAGTTCTGTCGCACGCACGGCGCGCGACAACCGCATCGTTCTCACCGGAGGTGAGAGCCGATGAGCGGTGTCATCCACCACCCGCTGGTCACCGAGAAGGCGATGGACCAGATGGACTTCGACAACAAGCTCCACTTCATCGTTCACATCGACGCGAACAAGAACGAAGTGCAGGAAGAAATCGAGTCCCGCTACGACGTGACCGTCACTTCGCTGAATACGATGATCACGCCGCGCGGTGAGAAGAAGGCAATCGTCCGGCTCTCTGAGGCGGACGACGCACAGGAGATTGCCTCGCGTATCGGGGTGTTCTGATAATGGGACGACGAATTCAGGGGCAGCGACGCGGTCGCGGGACGCCCACGTTCCGGGCGCCCTCCCACCGCTACAAGGCTGACCTCGCGCACAAGAAAAGCGAGGAGCGCGACACGATTTCCGGCGAGATCGTCGGCATCGAGCACGACCCCGCACGCAGCGCGCCGCTGGCGGACGTCGAGTTCGAAGACGGCGACCGCCGCCTCGTGCTTGCTCCCGAAGGTATCACCGTCGGCGACACCCTGCAGGTGGGTGTCTCCGCCGAGATCAAACCCGGCAACACACTCCCGCTGGCAGAGATCCCGGAGGGTGTTCAGATCTGTAACGTCGAGAGTCAGGTTGGCGACGGCGGGAAGTTCGCCCGTGCCTCCGGCGTGAACGCACAGCTGATGAGCCACGACCGCGACGTTGCGGTCGTTCAGCTCCCCAGCGGCGAGGTCCGGCGGCTTCCGCCGGGCTGCCGAGCCACCATCGGCGTCGTCGCCGGTGGCGGCCGAACAGAGAAGCCGTTCGTCAAGGCCGGCAACAAGCACCACAAAATGAAGGCTCGTGGGACCAAATACCCGCGTGTCCGTGGGGTCGCAATGAACGCCGTCGACCACCCCTTCGGTGGCGGTGGCCGCCAGCACCCCGGTCAGCCCAAGTCCGTCTCGCGGAACGCACCGCCAGGACGGAAGGTGGGCGACATCGCCTCCAAGCGTACCGGTCGCGGTGGCAAGGGAGGAGATAGCTAATGAGCTCCGAGTACAGAACCGGCCGCGACGGTGAGTTCACCTACCGCGGTCACACGCTCGAAGACCTCGAAGAGCTGGATCTCGACGAGGTCGTGGAACTGCTGCCCGCCCGCGTGCGGCGAACCATCGACCGAGGACTCGGTATCGACCACCGGAAGCTGGCCGAGAAGGCCCAGGATGCTGACGAGGAGGAGACCGCCAACGACCCGCTGCGAACGCACCTGCGGGACATGCCGATTCTCCCCGCGTTCGTCGGCATCACCTTCGAGGTCTACAACGGCCACAGCTTCGACCGCGTGAAGGTCCAGCCCGAGATGATCGGCCACTACCTGGGGGAGTTCCACCTCACCCGTTCGACGGTCGAACACGGTCAGGCCGGCATCGGCGCGACCCGGTCCTCGAAGTTCGTGCCACTCAAATAACTCATGGGAATCAGCTATAGCGTCGACGCGGACCCGGAGACCACGGCGAAAGCCATGCTCCGAGAGCGTCAGATCAGCCTGAAGCACAGCAAGGCCATCTCGAAGGCCATCAAGGGCCGCACGGTTGCGGACGCCGAGGAGTATCTCGATGCAGTCATCGAGGGCGAGCGCTCGGTCCCGTTTAAGCAGCACAACAGCGGCGTCGGCCACCGTTCCGACATCGACGGCTGGGACGCCGGCCGCTACCCGGAGAAGGCCAGCAAGGACTTCCTCAAGCTGCTGACCAACGCCAAGAACAACGCCGACGAACAAGGGTTCGACGGCGAATCGATGACCATCGACCACGTCGCCGCCCACAAGGTCGGCGAGCAGGTCGGGCGCCAGCCCCGTGCATTCGGGAGCGCCGACCCGTGGAACACGGTCGAAGTGGACGTCGAAATGATCCTCAAAGAGGCCGATAACTGATGGCAGACGAACAGAAGTTCATCGAAGACGGGCTCCAGCGGAGCCAGATCGACGAGTTCTTCGCCGACGAACTCGGCCGCGCCGGCTACGGCGGGATGGACATCGCCAAGACGCCGATGGGCACCCAGATCGTCCTTAAGGCGGAGAAGCCCGGGATGGTCATCGGGAAAGGCGGGAAGAACATCCGGAAGGTCTCCTCCGAACTGGAGGAGCGCTTCGGGATGGACGACCCCCAGATCGACGTCCAGGAGGTCGACGAACCCGACCTGAACGCACAGATCGTCGCTGACCGACTGGCCAACGCACTCGAGCGTGGCTGGTACTTCCGGAAGGCAGGCCACACAACCATCGACCGCATGATGGAGGCCGGCGCACTCGGCGCCGAGATCGTCCTCAGCGGAAAGGTCACTGGCGCGCGTTCGCGCGTCGAGAAGTTCAACCGTGGCTACATCAAGCACAACGGTGAGCCCGCCCAGACCGTCGTCGACGAGGGCCAGGGCGTCGCCGTGATGAAGCTCGGGACCATCGGGGTCAACGTCAAGGTCATCGGACCTGACGCCGTGCTCCCCGACGACTTCGAGATCTACGAAACCGACGAGCCGCCGGAGGTCGAGCAGGTCGAAGCCGGCGAGGGCGTCGAGGAGTTCCTCGAGGACGTCGATGAGGAGGAGGTCCCCGAGGCCCCTCAGCACGAGGAGCCCGAGCTTCCTGACGAGTCCCCCGAGGACGTCATCGACGAGGAGATCGTCGAAGAGGTCGTCGAGACCGCCGACGAGGCCGACGTCCCCGAAGAGGAGGAAGTCGAGGAGGAGGCTCCCGAGGACGAAGCGGAGCCCGCCGAGGAAGAAGCACTCGACGAGAACGTCGAAGAAGAGGCCGCCGACATCGTCGAAGAGATGGAGGCAGCCGAGGACGAAGACGAGGAAACGGAGGAGTAATACATGGCGATTCTCTACACTGAAGAGATTCGAGATATGACCCCCGCCGAGCGACAGTCGGAGCTCGAGGAGCTCGAAACCGAGCTGCTCAACGCTCGCGCTGTGCAGGCGGCGGGTGGTGCGCCGGAGAACCCCGGCCGCGTCGGCGAGCTTCGCCGGACCATCGCCCGGATCAAGACGATCCAGGGCGAGGAAGGCGATAGCGTCGACGAAGATACCGCATAAGATGGCACTCACACCTGACACCCTCACACGGCACGAACTCAACGGCCTCCCGCTGCGGGTGGTCGACGCCGCGAACGCCGACTTGGTCGGCATCAGCGGCCGCATCGTCGTCGAGACGATGAAGACGTTCCACGTCGACGATGGGCGTCGGGTGCGACAGGTTCCCAAAGCTGGGAGCCGATTCGAGTTCGCCATTCAGACAGATGACGCGCACCGAGCAGGCGCGTCGACAAAAGGCGACGCGCACCGAGCAGGCGCGTCGACAAAAGGCGACGCGAACCGAACAGGCGCGTCGTCTACAGATGAAGCCGCGGACGCCGACGAGGCGTCCGGGTCCGTATCCGAACTCGGGACGGAAACTGTCG
>Ga0306888_100053_pt1 | contig 66278 bp, 74 predicted proteins | sample AntDeeMetagen186_FD_190452 | JGI IMG/M metagenome (GOLD analysis project Ga0306888, IMG submission 190452) | Saline lake microbial communities from Deep lake, Antarctica - Metagenome #186 (v2) (version 2) | ecosystem: Environmental > Aquatic > Non-marine Saline and Alkaline > Saline | place...
CTCGTCAAGGCGGTTGACGAGAAAGTTAAGAAGCTGGTCCTCGTGGATCTCACCGTCTGCTTGTTTGGTTTTAGACACACCTTCAGCAAGCAGACGTTCTAACTAAGCGGCTTTGTGAAGTACTGAAACTACGACGGAGGGCAACGTCTCGACCGCGGCCACGAACTGGAAGGCGGGTGTCGGCGGTGGCCTCGTCGGCGGGCTCGTCTTCGGGATCATGCTGTCGATAATGGCCCCCGGCGCGCTCCAGATGGCTTTTCCGGCAATGTACGGTATCGAGGGCCCCGCGGGGGTGATCGGCTGGGTGATCCACATGTCCCACGCGGCAGTGATCGGCCTCGGCTTCGCCGCGCTCGCCAACGCGATGCCCAACCTGGTGGCGACGACGGGCAAGAGCGTCGGAACCGGTGTGGTCTACGGGCTCGTCGTCGAGGTCCTCCTCGCCATGATCGTGATGCCGATCTGGCTCGGCGCGGTGGGCTTCCCCGGCGCGCCGCCCCTGCCGAACATCGCGCTGCCGAGCATCGTCGGTCACATCGTGTACGGCGCGGTCCTCGGCGCGGTGTACCCGGCGCTGGCCGAGTGACGCGACTCGTCGAATTAACCGGGGCCCCGCGCGGGGGCTCCTGACCGCGATAGAAACAGCGTACACGGCCGGGTCGCCCAGTTTCGGCCCGTGCGCCCCTCCGATGCGTGCGAACGGGGTGCGGTGGATGCAGTCGTCCGCATCGACAAGGGGGCAGTTCTTCTTTATAATCGCTGTCACACCGAAGACCGCGGTGTTCAGATACGGATTGAAGAGTGAGGCGTCGCGTTTTCTGAGTGATCGATGCCCGAAAACACTAGCCTCTGCGGTAATCTTGACAAAATCGACTTAGATTTTGTGGAGCGAGAAGCGACACCGCGACTGCTGATGAACCCCCGACGCTGACGGTCGCAATCCCCTCGCTCTATGGTCTTGCGCCGCCGCCGAGTCCGGGCCTTGGCCTGTTCGTCCACATCTCGCACGGTGCAGTACTGGGTGTGGCGTTCGCGGCCATCCTCGCGACCGTCGGGTCGGGGTCGGCATCGGCGCCGCGTGGGGCGTCGCGACGTGGGCTGTTTTGCCAGTGCTGGTGATGCCGCTGTGGCTTTCCGCTGTCGGGTCGCCCGCCAGCCCGCCGTTCCCCAACTTCGCGCTGCCGCCGCTGCTCTGGCACGCCGTCTACGGTGTCGTTCTGGGTGGCGTCTACGCGGCCGTCGAAGGAAAGTTCTGAGCGACTGACGCGCCTGTCTACGGATCGAACGCAGGCACCAACCGAGCAGGATTTTTTGTGAACGCGCGACGCATTGCGTCCTCCGGAACGTTGAGCGTCAGCAGCTCCATCACCCCGACGTTGGGGTGGATGGCGGGCGTGCCGCTCCCGAAGAGAATCCTGTCGGGATGTTCGAGTAGCCCCGCTTCGAGCACGTCCCGATAGCCCACGAAGGCGGTGTCAAGATAGAGGTCGTCGTACTCCCCGAGCAGGTCGATGGCGTCCCACATCAGCTCGCGGTCGAGCGGATGGCCGCCGAAGGAGGTGAGCACGACCGGGAAGCCGGCGTCGAGCAGTGTCTCAGCCGCAAAATCCGGTTGGAACCGCCGGCCGGCGTGGACCAGTACGGGGTCGCCCACGTCTGCGAGGGCCTCGAGTACCGAATCCGAGGGGAGGCCGTCAGTCGCGGGGGCGAGCGTGTAGCCATGGTAGCGGTCGTCGTAGGCGTACTGCTCCACGTCGGCAGCAGTGGTGTGGTGGGAGCGGGGCTGCGCGGCGAGGGTGCGGAGGCGGCCGAGGATGCCGCCGGCGGCGCTTCGCGGGCCGTTGAGTCGAGCGAAGGCGAGCAGCGGCCGGTCGACACTCAGTCGCGCGACCGCGTTGTTGGCCCGGAGGTAGCCCTCACCCGGTGGGGTCCGTCCGGGTGAGGCGGCCGCGCGCACAACCCCTGCTTGGTGCATCTCCCGCTCCAGCCGTTCGGGGGAGATATCCCGACCGTGGACCGCGACGGCCTCCTCGTCGGGGTCAAGCCGGGTGTGGATATCGAACACCCGAAACCCGTGCTCCAACTCCAGCATCGCTTCGACAGTGCCACCCACCCACCAAAAGTTACTGGGTCGACAGGCGAGCGGCGCTCCCTGCCTGCTTGGTTGCGGCGAGTGCGCTTCTGAACGTTTAACTGAGTTCGTGCCCGACCCAGAGCCGAATGAGCGACCTCCCCGAGGAGTTCGACTGCACGGTCACTGACTGGGAGTATATCTACGGACTCTGCCGCGACGTGGCCGACGACGTGCGCGAGGACTCCTTCGAACCGGATGTGGTGGTCGCGCTGGCCCGCGGCGGCTGGTTTGCCGGCCGTTCTCTCTGTGATTTCCTCGGGCTGGACGACCTCGCGAGCCTGAAGATGGAACACTACGTCGGCACCGCCGAGAAGGCCGAGGGCGGCGCCGAGGTGCGCTACCCCATGCCGGAGGGCAGTGTCGAGGGCAAAGACGTCCTCATCATCGACGACATCGCCGACACCGGCGGCTCCATCAAGCGCGCCGACGAGTACGTCCGCGAGCGCGACGCCGCCTCCGTGCGGACGGCCACGCTGCAACTGCTCGACACCTCGGAGTTCGACCCCGACTACGTGGGCGAGCGTCTCGCCGACTGGACCTGGATGGTCTACCCGTGGAACTTCATCGAGGACATGGTCGACCTCATATCCGGCGTGATGGGGAAGGCCGACGCCGACGTGTTCGACAAAGAGGCGATTCGGCGGCTGCTGAGCGAGTACCACGACCTGGACCGCATCGAGATGGAGATCGCCCAACCCGACCGGCTGGACGAGGTGCTCGCGGAGATGGTCCACCGCGGCTTCCTCGAAGTCAAGACTGAGGGCGAGCGCTGGCGGCTGATCCAGAACGAAGGCGTCGGCGCCTAAGGGTTGGAGTTCGGTTTTCAGTTGGGGACTCAGGACGTGTTTTTGCTGGTTCAGTAACACTGGACAGCGACGCTTTAGCGACCGCAAACAGTACCGCGAAGTTCCCGAGACCTTGGATGACCCGCACAGCACCGCGATGGTCTTCCCCTCATTCTCCCCACGCGTTAACGAGAGCAAAGCTCTCGTCGACGACTGCGAGCGTCCACCGCCACTGCACCGCCGCGGCCGTGGCGCGAAACGGGCGAACCCCCGTGATTCGCCTCAAAGCCAGACCGCCGGTCTGGCAGGCCGCACGGGCGGCGCGTGGGTCGCCCGTGCGACAGCGCGAGTCGGCTGGGGAGGTCCGTGGCCGCAGTGCGTGGCGGTGCTGGTCTCAAAGGTCATGGGAACTCCGCGGTCGTGGTGGTGTTGCGGAAGCAGTCCCGCACCGAACCAGAAGAACCCTTGCCAACCTAGTGCCCCCAGAAATCCATGAAATCACCAGCCACACAGATCAGACAAATTGAGGAAAACCCCTTTCTACACCCACCACGAACCAACAGCCATGACTCGCCTGCGTTTCGCGCTGCTCAACGCTGCCCACGGTGACGAGAGCACCACCCGGAACTTCCGCCGGGAGCTCGACGCCGACCTCACGGAGTTCCACGCTACCGACGGCCAGCTTCCCGACTACCACGAGTTCGACGGCATCGTCATCACGGGCTCGCGGGCCTCCGTCTACTGGGACGAGGACTGGATTCCGCCGCTGGTCGAGTACGTCGCCGACGCCCACGAACGCGACATCCCCATCCTCGGGGTCTGCTACGGCCACCAGATCCTCGCCGAAGCACTGGACGGCCGCGTCGCGGGCATGGACGATTTCGAAATTGGGTACAACGAGATCCAGCGACGACCCGGGGCAGCCGACGACGAACTGCTGGGCAATCTCGGTGATGCTTTCACCGTCTTCACCACCCACGGCGACGCTGTCGTCGACCTCCCTCCCGACGCGGAACTGCTCGCCGAGAACGAGTTCGGCGTTCACGCGTTCCGGGCCGGTCACGCCTGGGGCGTCCAGTTCCACCCCGAGTACGACATCGCCACGGCCCGCGAAGTCACGGAAGGGAAGCGCGACAGCATCGGCGACGAACGCGTCGATGCTGTGCTCGCCGACGTGACGCCCGCGAACTACGAGACGGCCTGCGAGGCCAAGCGGCTGTTCGAGAACTTCACGCAGTACGCCCGAACGGTGTCTGCGGGGAGAGCCGACACTGAAGTCAGCGCCTGAGACGGTCGACTTCGCATAGCGAACCGCTTTTGCCCCCTTGCGCCCCATTCCGACCATGCTCGATTACGTCGGACTCGAAGACGACCTTGGCGAAGAGGAGCGGCTCATCCGCGACACGGCACGGCGTTTCGTCGACGAGGAGGTCCGCGAGGATATCGGCCAGCACTGGCTCGACGGGACTTTCCCGACCGACCTCATCGAGGAGATGGGCGACCTCGGTTTCTACGCGCCCAACCTCGAGGGGTACGGCTCCCCCAACGTCTCAGAGACCGCCTACGGCCTGCTGATGCAGGAACTCGAGGCGTGTGACTCCGGCCTGCGGTCGATGGTCTCCGTCCAGGGTGCGCTCGTGATGTACCCCATCCACGCCTTCGGAAGCGAGGACCAGAAAGAAGCGTGGCTGCCCGCGCTGGGCGCCGGCGAGGCGGTGGGCTGTTTCGGCCTCACGGAGCCCGAGCACGGCTCGGATCCCTCCTCGATGGAGACCTACGCGGTGAAAGAGGGCGACGAGTACGTCCTCAACGGCTCGAAAACGTGGATTACGAACTCCCCCATCGCCGACGTGGCGGTGGTCTGGGCCAAGGACCGCTCGGAAGACGGCAATCCCGTCCGCGGCTTCCTCGTGGAACCGGACCGCGATGGCGTGACGACGAACAAAATCGGCGAGAAGCTCTCGCTGCGGGCCTCCATCACCGGGGAGATAGCGCTTCAGAACGCGCGGATTCCCCAGGAGAACCGCCTCCCCGGTGTCGAGGGGATGAAGGGCCCGCTCGCCTGTCTCACGCAGGCCCGCTACGGCATCGCCTGGGGCGCCGTCGGCGCCGCCCGCGACTGCTTTGAGACCGCCCGCGAGTACGCCATCGACCGCGAACAGTTCGGCGGCCCCATTGCCCGCTTCCAGCTCCAACAGGACAAGCTGGCGGAGATGGCGACCCAGATCACCACGAGTCAGCTCCTGGCCTACCGCCTCGCAGACCTGAAAGAGCGCGGCGACCTGCGGCCCCAGCACGTCTCGATGGCCAAGCGCAACAACGTCCGGATGGCCCGCGATCAGTCCCGCATCGCTCGCGAGATGCTCGGCGGCAACGGCATCGTCGCCGACCACTCGCCGATGCGCCACATGGCGAACATGGAGACAGTGTACACCTACGAGGGGACCCACGATATCCATACCCTGATACTGGGGCAGGATCTGACCGGAATCGCGGCCTTCGAGTAGGGCGAGGGAGGGAAACGTCGCGCAGGGCGCGACGGCAAACTCCCTCGAAACGCGACCCGGTGAACGAAGTGAACCGGGAAGCGCGCGGTGTCGGATCTGGTAAACGCGAGTGTAACGAGCGGCAAACTGTCCCGGTGATACGAACGGCGACGGAGGAGCTGTGAGTCCCTGGGAGGGAAACGTCGCGCAGGGCGCGACGGCAAACTCCCTCGAGACGCGACCCGGTGAACGAAGTGAACCGGGAAGCGCGCGGTGTCGGACCTGGTAAACGCGAGTGTAGCGAGCGGAATCGTGGCCTTCGAGTAAGACGGGACGGGAAATGCGACCCTCGGTACGGCGGCATCTATCGTTTTTCTAAGGAGTAACTATACCCGTCTCCAGCACCGAATGTCGACAACACCAGATGCCCGGCCCGGAACACGAGAACGGCGTCCGACTCGACCTCGGGGACGAAGAGGAGTGGGTACTCCACGCGGCGCTACTGGACCATCTCGACCGGCAGGCCGACGGGCTCGACAACGATCCCCCGTCCGTCGAACTGATCGACCAACTCGAGGCCGACGACGAACTGGTCGTCCGCGAAGCCGAACTCGGAATCATCGGGGACGTGCTCTCGGAGTATCTCGCCGGCGCCCCGCTCCGGGACCGCGCCATCTGCCGTGGCGTCCTGACGCAGGTTCGTGAGGAGCTATAGCTCGTCCCGGCGCACGATTGCCCCCCACCAGTCGCGGTGGTCGGCGCCCCAGCGGTAGAGTTTCTCGCGGAACGCGTCGTAGCCCGGGAGCTGCTCGAGGAGCCAGAACAGCGCAACGAAGAGACCACTCATCCGGACCAACACGCCCTGAACCGCCGCGCCGCCGGAGTAGACCGTATCGTCAGTCAACAGGTGTGCGGCGGTCCGCCACTCGTCGGGCAGCCGCGCGCGCTGGTCGGGCGAGAGCGCCGAAAATCCCACCGCGTCCACGTCGCCGAAGCGGACGCCCTGGCGTGCACACCACGTACAGAAACCGCAGTCGTCGTCGTAGACCATCCGGGGGCGAGCCATACGCATCGTTCGGCCGCCTTGGGTTTCCGTGTTTGGGGCCAGCGAGACGTACCGGCGCCCACGCCGTTTATGCCGTGGGCGCCCCAATTATGGCATAACGATGCCAGCCACAAAGGAAATCAAGTGTACAAGCGAGGACTGCGAGCTCGACATGTTCGAGAACCACTACACCTACGATATCCCCGACGACCACACCGTCGCCGACCTCTCCTGCCCGCTCTGTGGGGGGTCGGACTGTCTCGAAGAGATCGAGCTATGACGGACATTGGAGAGATCGGGGGGTCGGTTGTCCGGTCCGCGATGGAGCGGGTCGGCCGTGGTGTGAGCCGGATGCAGGAGCGCAAACCCCTCCCCTACGACCTGCTGGAGAGCGACGACGACTACCTCGTCGTCTTCGACGCGGCCGGCACCGAGCAGTCGGACGTGAAGGTGCGCTTCGTCGACGGCGAGGTACAGGTCCGGGTCGACCGCTTCCGCCCGTTCCACGAGGGGTTCGAGATGCGGTTCCCCGGCCGCGGGCTCGCGCTGTCGGGCCACGCACAGCTTCCCGGCGATGCCGTCGAGGCCGGCGAGGCAACGGCGACGCTGACGGAGACCGGCACGCTCCAAGTGCGGGTTCCCAAAGCCGAGGACTCCACAAACGTCCCCGTTGCCGAGGAGGACGCCCCGAGCGACCAGGACGACGCGTAGCTACAGCTCCATTCCTTCTCGAACCTCGAAATCGCCAACAGCCTGGCCCTCGAACCGGTCGGGCGCGAACCCTGCTGGCGGCTCGCGATCCCCAAGAACGACCCCGGCGAGCGTCTCGCCCGTCGCGGGCGCACGCATGAACCCGTGGCCGTGCCAGCCAGCGCCGACGTAGAGCCCCGACAGGAGTTCACCGAGCAACGGCTCCCCGTCCGGCGTCGCGGTTGCGATACCGGCCCAGGCAGCCTCGCTCTCGGCCTGAAGGCCCGTCCGGTTCTCGACCGCGTCGACAGCGCCTTCCACGAACCACTCGTCGCCCGCGGGCTCCCAGCCATCCGGATCGCACTCTTCAGGTACTGTTCCATCACCAGCCAGGAGTCCGTCCGGATGGGAGCGGAAGTAGACCCCGGCCTTGGTGTCGAGCACCATCGGGCCGTCGTAGGCGCTCTCGCTCACCAACGCCTGGACGCGGTAGGGTTTGAGCGGGAGCTGCACCCCTGTTGGCGCGAGAACGCGTTTGCTCCAGCCACCCGCAGCCACCACGACCGCGTCGAACCGCTCGCTGTTCACGCGTGGCCCGTCACCGCGGTGGGAGACGCTGGCCTCGACACCGGTCCAGAGCTCCACCCCTAAATCGTCGGCCCGGTCGGCCATCGCCCGGACGTACGTTCCGGGACCGGGGACAACATATCCCCCGCGCTCGGTGACGGCGGCCAGTTCCACACCCGAAGCGTCCAGTTCAGGGAAGCGCTCGGTAATCGCTTCTGCGTCGTAGCAGGCAACGTCGACGCCGTGTTCGCGGGCCGCATCGACCTGGCCTCGGAGCGCGGCGACTTTGCGTTGCTCGCCTTCGGCGACGAGAGTGACCTGCGGTCGCGGCTCGAAGGTGAAGCGGTGGTCACGCCCAGCCAGCCACTCGAAGCGGTCCATCGCCCGCTCGGCGATTTGGGCGTCCGCGGCGTCGACGGGTCGAGGAGCGAGCACCCCCGCGGCGCGGTGTGAACTGCCCTCGACACGCTTGCGAGGGCGGCGCTGGGTGTCGCCGAGTTCCTCGTCGCGTTCGTAGAGGCGCACGTCCACGCCCGCGGCGGCGAGATCGTGGGCTGCGGTGACACCGACGGCACCGCCACCGACGACAGCGACCCTCATCGACGGGGTTCCAGCCCGTATCCTGGCTGTGACGGTGTCATCGTAGCACGGTCTGGCAAAGTCCAGCGACGCTGCTGCATACCCTCCCCATCGTCCGCCAGTACTTAGCCACTTTCACCTCGACAGCCCAGGCGGCGACGTTGGTGGGGGGTGCCCTGAGCCTCGACGAGAGTCACCCCAGGAACTGATCCAGCCCGCACGCGGGGTAGGCGACCACAGTGTCGACTCCAGTCTCGTGGAGTTCTGTCACTCGCTCGCGAACGGTGTCGAGGTCCCCGACGAGTGCAAAATCACGACTCGCCGCGAGCAACACGTCGCGGGCCCGGCCGATTGCCTCCGAGTCGGTCGCCGCGTCGTCAGGGAGTGCTCGACGAACGGGCGCCCGCCGAGAGACGTAGGCCCCGAGCGCGTCGAGGAGGTCGTCTTCGTCGTCAGTGAACGCCGTGGGCGCGTAAATCGCGATATCCCCGTCGAACCCGGCGGCTCGGAGGGCGCGCACGTCGCGGCGCGTCGACCGGGAGAGCAGTTCGAACTGCGTGCCGCCGACCGCGAGCGCGATGCGCTCGACGCCCTCGGTTCCAACCCAGGCGTCGGGGTGGTTGTCGCGTGCGGCGCCGAAGCGCGGGGCGATTTTTCGATTGGCCTCCGCCTCGGAAAGGTAGGCGCCGTGGCCGGCGACCAGCACACGCCCGATTTCGCCGGGCAGTTCCTCGTCGACAGACCGGTCACCGAGCGGGTCGAGGCCGTCGGCCCGGACAGGCGTCGTGACCCGAACCTCCGCCGTCTCGGCCAGCCGCTGGAGCGTCGCCGCGTCGGGGAGCGCCGTACGACCCTCGTAATCCACTACTAGCGTCGAGACCGGCAGGTCGACCGCCGCCGAGAGGTCACATTCAGTCGGCTTGAGCGCGACCGCGTCAATCCCTGCGGTCGCGAGCGGGGAGCGGTGGGCGTTGTCGGCGGCGGTTCGCTGGGCAGTGCTGTCGCTGACGTGTTCTGAGGAGTTCATTGGAGAGAGTCACGGCTAGTAGTTCTGCGGGTACGTGACAGTAGACGGCTTGAGCTAGAACGGTCGCGGAACGCGATCCATCGCCTGTGCAGCCATGTACTCCCTCGTAGTCTGGTCGCTGGCATAAGCCTGTCGTCGTTACTCGAGCAGCACCGAGAGCGGGAGCGCCGTTGAACCGCAAACTACACCGGGAGGTCAGCGTCCGGGTCGACCACTCTATCGACCTTCTTCGGCACGTCCCAGTCGGTGGTGAGTTCGAGCAGTTGGGCCAGCAGCCGGCCCGTTGCCCCCCAGACCGTGTAGCCGTCGACGTGGAAGAAGTGCAGGCGCACGTCGCCGCGGTGGGGGTGCTCGCGGCGTTCGGACTCGTAGTTTTCCGGGTCAATGAGCTCCGCAACAGAGAGGACGGCGATTTCGGCCACCTCGTTCTCATCGGGGTCGTACGTCCGGTCGGGAATCTCTGCGACGAACGGGCGGATGGCGTAGCCCGTCACGGTTGTGATGTCGTCGAGGCGGCCGACGATCGTGATCTCCTCGTCACGCAGGCCAATCTCCTCTTGGCCTTCGCGGCGGGCCGTCGCTTCGAGGTCGTCGTCGGACGGCTCGCGGCTGCCACCGGGGAACGACATCTGGCCGGGGTGGTCGCCGAGGTGGTCGGCCCGCTTGGTGAACAGGACGTAGGGCTCGCCATCGCGCCAGAGCACCGTCGCGAGCACGCCTGCCCAGCGCTCGGTGCCCTCGACGGCGACTGGCTCGTGGTCCCGAACGCCCGACAACTCCATACCCGCTCCATGCGACGGGGCCGGTAAAACGCTTCGTCGGCAGCAAGGAAGCGGCGGCACCTAAGCAGGGAGGCCAAGAGTCAGTCCGCGACTGCGAGTAGCTCTGCCCGGAGCTCCTCGAGGTCCACCGGTCCCCACGCTTCCAGGTCGTAGGTTACGTCCGCGAGGTGGGACGCACGCTCCGTGTCGTCGGCCTCGATAGCGGCCGCAGCATCCTCGCGCAGGCGTGCGGCGACAGTCCCAGCAGCGGCTTCGCGGTTCACCGCCCGCGTCGGCACCTCGAGGATGTGTGGTAAGTCCTCGCCGTCTGGCGGGAGCATGGGGAACGCCACGGGACCGACGATGAGCACCTTCCCCGAATCCACAGCACCCGTCACCGCGTTGGCAGGCAGTGGGACAAGGTAGTACTCCCGAACTGCCTCCTCGACGGCGGCGGCGACGGCCTCCTCGCGGACGGCGCTGCCCTGTCGGAAGGCGAGTTCCACCAGCGCTTGCTCCAGTTCCGCGCGGGTGAGCGCCTCGAAGAGGTCGACGACGCCCGCGAGTTCGTCGTGGGTGGCCTCCTGCATAGGCTGTAGCAGGGAGCGAGAGCCCAAAAGCGGGACGGGTCCGGGACTGATTCGGTCTCGACCAGCCGAAGCAGTCGCTGGTCGGTGTGAAAAACGGGAGAACGTAATCGACGAGCGGTGCAGGAAGCAGGTTGGTGTGGAGTGGGCGTTAACCGAACTTCACATAGCGCCGCCCATGCCACCCATCCCGCCCATCCCGCCAGCGCCACCCTCGTCGTCGCCGCCCGACGTCGAGAGGTCGCCCGCCGCGATGATGTCGTCGATTTTGAGCACGAGGTTTGCGGCCTCGGTGGCACTCGAGAGTGCCTGCTCCTTGGAGTGGGCCGGCTCGACGACGCCACCTTCGTAGGTGTCCTCAACGTCGCCGGAGTACACGTTCAGGCCAGCCGTCTGGTCGCCGCTCTCGTGAGCGGCGCGCAGGTCGACCAGCGTGTCGATGGAGTCGAGACCCGCGTTCTCGGCGAGGACGCGGGGGACGAGTTCCAGGGAGTCAGCGAACGCCTCGACGGCGAGCTGCTCGCGGCCCGTGACGGAGTCGGCGAAGTCGCGCAGGCGGCTGGCGAGTTCGACTTCGATTGCGCCGCCACCGGCGACGACGCGGCCGTCGGAGACCGTGGTCGAGACGACGTCCAGCGCGTCGGAGACACCGCGCTCGAGCTCGTCGACCACGTGGTCGGTGGAGCCGCGGAGCAGGAGCGTTACGCCGTGGGCATCGTCGCCCTCGACGTAGAACAGCTCGTCGGCCTCGTCGCGGGAGATCGAGCCGTAGCCGAGATCGTCGGCGGTGAGGCTGTGGAGGTCCGAGACGACGGCGCCGCCCAGTACGTTGCGCAGGAAGCTGATATCCGAGGACTTCACGCGGCGGAGTGCGAGGATGCCCTCCTTCGCGAGGTAATGCTGTGCGAGGTCGTCGATGCCCTTCTGGCAGAACACCACGTCAGCACCGGAGTCGATGATTGCGTCGACCTTGTCGCGGAGTTGCTTCTCCTCCTGGTCGAGGAACGACTGGAGCTGGTCGGGCGAGTCGATGGAGACGTTCGTGTCGACGTCGGTCTCCTCGACTTCGATAGCCTCGTTGAGGAGGAGGATGTCGCCCTCGACCTCGGTTGGCATGTTGTCGTGGACGGGGTCCTTCGAGACGACCGCACCGTTGAGCAGGTCGCTCTCGGAGACGCCACGGCCCTTCTGGGTCTCGATTTTCAGGTTTGCCAGGTCGACGACGTGGCTGCCGTCGTCGGCCTCGACGGTGACTGCGCGGACGGCCTCGACGATGAGCGCAGCGAGGTGCTCCTTGTCGAGTTCGGCGCCCTTGCCGGTCATGGAGGTCTCGGCGACCTTCTGGAGCAGGTCGGAGTCGCTGGGGTCGACCTCACGGGCGATGTCGCCGACCTCTTTGCGGGCCTGCTCGCTCGCGAGGTGGAAGCCCTTGATGACGGCTGTCGGGTGAATCTCCTGCTCGAGGAGATCTTCGGCGTTCTTGAGAAGTTCGCCTGCGGTCGCGACGGCGGTCGTGGTCCCGTCGCCGGCCTCTTCCTCCTGGGTCTCGGCAACCTCGACGATCATCTCTGCGGTCGGGTTGTCGATGTCCATCTTCTGCAGGATGGTGACGCCGTCGTTCGTGATGGTGACCTCACCCATCGAGTCAACGAGCATCTTGTCCATCCCTTTCGGGCCGAGCGTGGACCGAACCGCCTGTGCGACGGCGCGGGCCGCGGAGATGTTGTAGTTCTGTGCGTCCTCGTCCTTCACTCGCTGAGAGTCCTCGCCCATGATAATCATCGGCTGGCCTCCCGTTCGCTGTCGTTGACTCATGTACAAGCAAAGATTGTCCGTGGTTCTATATAAATGTGTCGTTGTGTGGCAGTTTCGAGGACTGTCACGGCTACCAGTGGTTGGGCTGAACCACCCCACGTGACCGGGAGTGAACGTAATCATGTGTCACGGTAACAAAGAACTGTATCGGTGAAAATAGCCTCTTTAAGTACTCCTCCCAGCGCAGCGGCGGTTGCCAAGGCGGGCCCACGCGCTAGCGCAACCGCTGGTGAGCGTGCAACGAACGGAAAAAGCGGGTGTTCAGCAGACTGTAGCGCGGAGCATCCGTCCTCAACGAGCGCCTTCGGCGCGAGTAGGGCGGGGTAGTTTACGCGGGCCGGGCCGCCACAGCCGCTTCGACGCCAGTCACCCCGATCGCCCGCGAGCGCCAGCCATCGCCCGCGTCGACATGGAGCGAGCCCGACTCCGTCGCCACGACCGTCGCATCTGCCGTGTAGGTCACGTCGACGGGGTCAGCCGCGTCGAACGCCGTCGTTTGCCACTCCCGCCCGTCTCGGCGGTAGAGCGTTCCCGCCGAATCAACGGCGTGTGCGCGCTCGCCATCACCAGCTACCGTCTCGTGGACGCCGTCGCGCGCCACCATCCAGCCGTTGCCGAGTTCGTAGAGTCCCGTAGCCGTCGCCGCCAGCGGCGCGCCACGGCTGGTCACGTCCCGGGCATCGTCCAGCCCCGCCGCGTCGAGGTCGCCGTCGCGGAGTTGGTAGACACCGTCACTGGCGGCCACCAACGGCGCGTCCACCGCTCGAACCTCGTCGACGCTGCCGAAATCAACCCACTCCTCTGCGGTCAGCGTCCCCGATTCGAGCGTTTCGACCGGGAGCCGTGCCACCCGGCCGTCAGCGTCGGCCGCGACCAGCGTGCCAGCCGAGTCGTGGAACGAGACAGCGACCGAGGCTCCGAACCCGGTCTCGTGAAGCTCGTCTGCGTGCCCTCCAACGAGCGTCGCTTCGTTGGTCGAAAGGGCGAGGAGGCCGTCAGCGCCGAGTGCGACATCCTGGGCGGTGCAGCGTCGGGCAAGCGAGAACTCACCCACGGCGTCGCCGGAGAGCTTCGCCCGAACAAGTCCCTGGTCGGCGGCGACGTAGACCGGCGTGGGTTCGCCCTGCTCAGCGTAGACTCGCTTCTCCGAGAGCGTGCTCATAGCTGCCGCTCGGGCCGCGGGGCGCAAAAAGCACCCTCTCTACGCGCCGAGGTCGTCGACCAGGTCCGCCAGCGTCTCGAGGTCGTACTGGCCGGGTGCCGTCGCGTTCTCGGCTCGAACCGGTGCATAGCCAATGCGCGAGCCGTAGACCGGCGCGACTGCACGGGTGTGCCGACCTGCCTCACCCATCGCCATCGTCGCCACACGCTCGCCTGTGGCGTCAGCGGCGTGGGTCGCCGACAGCAGCGCCAAGGCATCACTCCGGCGCTCTGCGGTGACGGCCAGCTTCCCCACGTCGCCGAGTCTCGCCGCTGCAGAGAGCAACGACGCCATCGAGCGGCCGGAGGGAGTGCCGGAGAAGTCGTGGACCGAGACCACGACGTCGACACCGAGGCGCTCGGCTTCGGCAGCGACCGAGCCAGCAGCCGCCCCGCGTGCACCACCGCTGCGGAGCGCCGCGAGTTCGATATCGACCGCCGCGACGTGTTCGGTGCCCACGGCCGCTTCGAGCGCCTCCAACCGGGTCAGTCCGCCAGTCGTCTCCCCGCCTTCCCATTCCGGACGGTTCGTGACCAGCAGCGGGAGCTCGCCCTCGTAGGCAGTGAGCTGGGTTAGTGGTGCATCGGCCATATCCATCCGGAACTCCACGAGGTCGGCAACGCCGCGGGCCGCCGGCTCGTCGTCGAGATCGGCCGTCGCGGCGACGAGCGTGAACGAGTCGAACATGGTTCGAAATAGGGGGCAGGGGTCAAACCGGTTCGGGACCGTCCGCGGGCTACTTGGTGACTGAGCACCCAGTCCCGGTAATGCGACTCGTCTCACTCGCACCGAGCGCAACGGCGACGCTGACGGCGATGGGCGCCGGCGGCAACCTCGTCGGCGTGACAGTCCACTGCGAACGTGAGGCCCTCGACAGCGACCCCAACCATGTCGGCGGTTGGCTGAACCCCGACTACGAGGCGGTGAGCGCCCTGGAACCGGATCTCGTCCTCACGAGCGACCCCCTCCAACGCGACGTCCGCGACGAACTCCGCGAGCGGGATCTTCCGGTGTTCCATCACGAACCAGCGACACTGGACGAAGCTGTCAGTGGGTTCGCGGACGTGGGGGACGCGGTCGCTGCGCCCGACGCCGGGGACGCACTCGCGAGGGAGAGCCGCGAGCGACTCGAACGCGTCCGCGAGGCCGTCGCCGACGAGCCACGCCCGACCGTCTACTGTGAGGAGTGGTCCGAGCCGCCGATGGCTGCAGGCAACTGGGTGCCGGAGGCGGTCAACGCCGCGGGCGGGCAGTACCCGTTCGTCGAAGCTGGCGAGCGGTCCCGGGAGGTCGAGGCAGCGGACGTGCGGGAAGCTGACCCGGACCACGTCGTGCTCCACATCTGCGGTCACGGCGAGTTGGTCGACCCCGACGGCTTCCGGGAGCGTGGCTGGGCCCCCGCCGCGGCGGTCCACGTCATTGACGACGCGGAACTGAATCAGCCAAGTCCCCGACTGTTTGACGGAATCGAGCGGGTAGCCGACCTCTTGCACGGCTGGGAGCCGCCAGAGCGCACCGCAAGCGACAGGTAGGCCGCCATCCAAGCCGGAGCAATGCGAATCGCCGTCGGTAGCGGAAACCCGGTGAAGCGTCGTGCGGTCGAGACAGCCGTTGCCAGCACGGTCGAGGCCCCGGAGGTGGTGACTGAATCCGTCGACTCCGGCGTCTCCGAACAGCCCTACGGGCAGTCAGAGACCATCACGGGCGCGGAAACCCGAGCCCGGAACGCCCTCGCCGCGGGAGCGTACGACCTCGGTGTCGGCCTCGAAGGCGGCGTCGCGCGAATCGACGGCGCCGAGGGACTCTTTCTGGTGATGTGGACGGTCGTCACCGACGGCGAGCAACTGGGCCACGGCTCTGGGCCCTCATTCCGCCTCCCAGACCGTATCGCTGGCCGAGTGGAGGCCGGTGAGGAACTGGGGCCGGTGATGGACGACATGCTCGGCGAGGAAGACGTGGCTAAGAACCAGGGTGCGGCGGGCGCGCTCTCGGCAGGTGTCGTGGACCGCGACGACGCGCTCGCGGCTGGCGTGGCCGCGGCGATGGGGCCATTCGTGACCGACCACTACTGAGCTGCGGGCTCCTCGACGGACTCCTCCTCGACCCCTTCGTCATCTACGTCCTCAGTCTCCTCGACCGCGGTCGTCAACGAGACGTTGAGTGCGAGCATCGAGATGATCCCGCCGACTACGGTGACGGCGTTTTTCACCGCGTGGTCGACGATAGCTGCCCCGAGCGCGAGCGAGGAGGAGAGCGGTGTGAGCCCAACGACGAGCAGCGTGAACGCCGCCTCGTAGAGGCCGACGCCGCCGGGCGTGAGCGGGAGCACCTTTGCGAGATTCCCCACCGAGACAGCGAAGAAACAGACCGATATCAGGGTGGCCGGCGTCAGGCCGGGCGAGAACGCCTGGAGTACGAGCGCGGCGGTCGCCACGTCGAACGTCCAGATGAGCAGGCTGGTCGCGCCGACGCGGGTGAACGCCTTGGGGTTGCCGCCGATCTTCTGTACGTCGCCGACGAACCGCTCGAGCACGCCCGCGACGAAATCGGCGTAGGAGTCCGATGAGAACCGGGTCACCAGCGCCCGGACGTGGTTCCTGTCTGTGCGGGCCGAGAGCACGATACCCACGACGGCAGCGATAGCGACGGCGCCGACGAACATCGCGACGAAAACCGCGATGCGGCCGCTCTCGGGGGCGCCCGTCACAGACTCGACGACCACTGCGAGCTGACCCGTCGCTGCGTAGCCCAGCAGCACCGCGCCTGCCAGCGCCGTAATCGTGAGCAGGTCGAACACCCGCTCGGCTGCCAGCGAGGCGAATCCCGACGGGTAGGGGATGCCGCGGCGGGCTTTCACGACGTACGCCCGCACGGCGTCGCCCGCCCGTGCCGGGAAGACGAGGTTCCCCGTCTGGGAGACGAAAATGGCGCCGGTCAGGAAGCCGATGCGCTCGGTAAATCCTAGTTCCGCGAGGATGTCACGGTAGCGCAGCCCCCGCAGCGGCCACGAGACGACGTAGACCGCCGCAGCGGCCGCCACGAGCACGGGGTCGGCGGCGCCGATGTTCGCGGCCACGGCCGAGAAGTCGAGGTACTGGGTCGAGAGCGCGAGCGCGAGCACGACAAGGAGGACGCTCGCGGCGAGGCTCACCCGGCGGGTGATGCGGGGCTGGACCGAGAGCTGCCACCACGTGCGGATGATCTGGCTCCCCATCCCGAACACGTCACGGACGAGGTCGACTTTCGAATCGCCCTTCGGCTCCCAGTCGACGGGGAACTCTTTCACTCTGAAGCCCGCACGCTGGGCGCGCACGAGCAGTTCAGTGTCCCAGAACCAGTGGCGGTCCTCGACGTCATCGTGGATGGCGTCGAACGCTTCGTGAGAGACCGCTTTGAACCCACACTGGTGGTCACACAGCCCGGTTCGGAGGAACAGGCGGACCGCACCGTTGTACCCCTTCGAGGGAACCCCCCGCTTGGCCGGGCGGTCGGCGACCTTGCCGGGCATCCACCGCGAGCCAGTCGCCACGTCGGCTTCTCCGGTTCGGACCGTGTCGACCAGCTCCGCCAGATGCTTCATGTCGGTCGCGAGGTCGGTGTCGAAGTAGACCAGCGTCTCGCCGTGAGCCGCCGAAAACGCTTCTTCGAGCGCGCCCCCGCGGCCGAGCCGCTCGTCGCTGTGGAAATGCCTGACTCCGGGGAGTTCTTTCGACAGCCTGTCGGCGATGTCGGGCGTTCGGTCCTCGCAGCCGTCCTCGGCGACGATGACCTCGTAGCTGCCCGGTTTCAGGAACGTGGCGAGCGTCGAGAGCGTCGTCCGCACCGTCTCCTCGATGGTGTTCTCCTCGTTGTACGCCGGCAGGACGACGCTGACCTCGACGCCTGCGGGGTCCAGCGTCGCACCCTCGGCTGTGTCCCCCGCCTGCTCTGCGACAGCATCGCTCCCGTCGGCGGGGCCACTCATTACCACAGAATACGCCGCGGTGGCCGTAAGTAGCTTCTGAACAGGTGCGACGCCCTGCCCCGGCCACACCGCTCCGTGGACGTTAGCCCACCGTACCCCAGACGGGGTGAATGCTGGCTATTCGGGCCAGAATAGCTCCGAAAACCGCCCGACTGAACTGGGTTAACCGCACGTACCAAACCCCTCAAGGGGAGTCGGGACCTCTTGGGGACCATGAGCACGGACGGAGTGATGGCGAGTAGCCCGGTACCGGCTGATCTCTCGGAGAAACAGCGACGCATCCTGGCACATCTCAGCGAGGCGGCGCCCGCCCAGACCTACTTCAAGTCCCGGCTGGTCGCCGAGGAGGTGGATATGACCGCCAAGGAGGTCGGCGCGAACATGCGAGCGCTGCTCACCAGTGAGCACGGCCTCGACATCGAGAAGTGGGGCTACTCCTCCGGGACGACCTGGAAAGTGACGCCCGCAGAGTGATGGCTCAGAGTCGCGCCGCGCAGTTCTCACAGAACCGGTAGCCAGCGTCGTTCTCCGCGCCGCAGTAGTGACAGTTGGTCTCAGACGACGGCGGCTCGCTCGCCTGCTGCCAGTCGTCGTACGCGGCATCGCCCCACACGTCACCGGGGGCGCGCTCGGGCGCCTCCTCGATTTCCATGTGGCGCATCAACAGGAGCAATAGTGGGAACTGGGCGAGGATGGGCACCAGCACGAGCAGCCAGAGCACGGGTGTGCCCAGCATGGTCGGTAAATAGGCCGCCTCGGACTTAGCAGTTCTGTCGGTTCAGGGCTCATAGCGCAGGAGCTCGTCAGCCCCGGCAGCAAAGGAGACGGCGCCGGCGTCGAAGGAGTCAGCGTAGCGCACCACCAGCGTGATGAGCGTCTCAGGGCGCTCAAGCGTGTAGCCGTCGGCCCGCGAGAGCAGCCCCGCGTTCTCGAGTTCGGCGGCGTGGTTGCTCACTGTGGCCCGGGAGACCCCTAGGTCGCTCGCGAGTGCGGCGCCCGTCGCATCGGGATCTTGCAGCAGTTGGAGCATCATCCCACGCGGCGTCGACCGGCGGAGGTAGCCAAGCGCCACCTGTTCGAACGGGGAGAACTGGTCGGCGGGGTAGAACCGTCGGTAGTCGCCGTCGCGGCGCGAGTCGAGCACGTCGTCGGCGACCAGCCGCTTGACGTGGTGCTGGGTCTCACCCGTCCCCAACCCCAGATCGTCACGCAGCTTCGAGAAGTGGGCGCCGGGCGTGCTCGTGAGGTAGCCGATGATGGCATCGCGAGCGTCGGACTCGCCAGCGTCGGCGTCGTCGCCACCGAGTCGGGCGAACGGTGCGGCTGCGCCGGCCGCGGCGAACCGCTTGAGAGTCGCCCGTTTGCTCTCGTCGACCGTCCCAGACCGCCGACCGTTCTGGGTCGCAGACGAGCGTCCCTGGCTCTCCTCACCACCGTCTGTCATTGATTTGAATCGGCACCCAGCAAACAAAGGGGTTTCGGCGCTACCCACAACGGCTTTGCCGCCAGCGACCCGAGGAGGAGTAATGAGTGACGCCTCGCCAGCGGAGGAGGAAACCGAGGAGGAGTGGGAGTTCAGCTTGGAGGAGGTGACGGAGGGTGGCCAGGTCCACCCCGAGCCCGAACCCATCGAAGCCGGCTCGCCCACCGCGGAAGGGGTGTTTTTCGTCCTGTTGGGCATCGGGCTGACCATTTTCGTCCTGGTCGGGTTCTGAATGGGCCAACGTTGATACGTCGCCGGCCGCTCTGAGGAAACAATGTTGCTTCAGGTTGACCTGTTGGGTCCACAGAGCCTCCCCCTGCTGCTCGTCACGGCGGGGCTGGCGCTGTCCATCGCGGAGGCGCTCGCACCGGGCGCGCACTTCATCGTCCTCGGCGTTGCGTTGCTCGCGGCGGGGCTGGTCGGCCTGCTGTTCGGCGCCGCCGCCGGCCCGTTCGTGCTCGCTGCCCTCGTCCTCGTCTTTGGCGCGCTGGCGTTCTATGGCTACCGAGAGTTCGACCTCTACGGCGGGAAGGGACAAGCCCAGACCAGCGACTCCGACGACCTCAAAGGGAAGACCGCCCGCGTCACCGAGCGCGTCACCCCGAACCACGGGGAGGTGAAGGTCGACGGCGGTGGCTTCAACCCCTACTACTCCGCACGAACCCTCGACGGCGAAATCCCCGAGGGCGAGGAGGTCATCGTCGTCGACCCTGGCGGCGGCAACGTCGTCACCGTCGAGTCCCTCGGCGCCATCGAGGGCAGCCTCGACCGGGAACTGGAACACGCTCGCGCCGAGAACGCCACAAAGGCCGCCGAAGAGGAGACAGCGGACGAACAGGGAGACCCTGAGCGCGAGACCGAAACCGAACGGAACTGAGTCTCACAGCAACGGGGTGGCGAGCACCCTCGCCGCCCAACTGATGACGACCCAGCCGAGTATAATGACGACTGCTGCTGCGGTGACGTGACGGCGCAAACTGACCGCCCGCTGTTCGTTTATCAGGGACTGCGCCGCGCCGCGGGGTACTATTAAGACAGCGACAGACCAAAAGGGGGTATGGTCATCGCACCGTTACAGGCGCTCGGCGCCGTCGGCGGCGTCGTCGGCTTACTGTTCCTGCTGGTCGTCATCGTGGCGGTTTGGCAGGCCGTCGAGATCGTCGACGCCACCGAGAAGAAAGCCCTCACCGTCTTCGGGGAGTACCGCAAACTGCTCGAACCGGGTATCAACTTCATCCCGCCGTTCGTCTCCCAGACGCACGCTTTCGACATGCGGACACAGACGATGGACGTGCCGCGTCAGGAGGCCATCACCCGGGACAACTCCCCGGTGACCGCCGACGCCGTGGTCTACATCAAAGTGATGGACGCCCGGAAAGCGTATCTTCAGGTCGAGGACTACAAGACTGCTGTCTCCAACCTCGCCCAGACCACGCTCCGTGCCGTGCTGGGCGACATGGAGCTGGACGACACGCTCAACAAGCGACAGGAGATTAACGCTCGCATCCGCAAGGAACTCGACGAACCCACCGACGAGTGGGGGATCCGCGTCGAGTCCGTCGAGGTCCGTGAGGTCAACCCCTCGCAGGAGGTCCAGCAGGCGATGGAGCAGCAGACCTCCGCCGAACGCCGCCGCCGTGCCATGATTCTGGAGGCACAGGGTGAACGGCGCTCCGCCGTCGAGCAGGCGGAGGGGGAAAAGCAGTCCAACATCATCCGCGCCCAGGGTGAGAAGCAGTCCCAGATTCTGGAGGCACAGGGTGACGCTATCTCGACCGTGCTGCGCGCGAAATCCGCCGAATCGATGGGCGAGCGCGCCATCATCGACAAGGGGATGGAGACGCTCGAGAAGATCGGGCAGGGCGACTCCACGACGTTCATCATGCCCCAGGAGCTCACCTCGCTGGTCGGTCGCTACGGCCAGCACCTGACCGGCAGCGACACCAAGACCAAGGAGAGTCTCGGCTCGCTCGATTTCGACTCGGACACCCGCGAGATGCTCGGTCTCGACAACATCGAGGATATCCTCGGCCAGATCGACGAGGCCGCCGAACTCGATACCGAGGCGATGGAGAAGGAGGCCGAGAAAATCATGTCCGGCACTTCAGAACCGGATATCAAATCCGCCGACGAAGTCGTCTCTAAAACCGACGAGGAAGACCTCGACCTGGAGACAGAGACCGAAGAGTCAGGCTAAGGGATCTGCGGGGGAACCGCGTCGAACGATTCGCCCACCACCCCCACTTTCGCTGGTTATATAACTCGGCAATATTACCCATTACGTATGAAGCGACGGAGCTACCTCCGGACGGCTGGCGTCGGCGTGGCTGGGCTGCTCGCCGGCTGTTCCGCGGAGCCGGTCGACACCGACAGTCCGACCGATTCGGGTTCCGAATCGACCGACGTAACCGGGACGACAACAGGGGGCACGACGGAGACGTCGACGCTACTCGTCGGCACCTACTCCTCGTTCATCGACGCGCCGAGCACCAGCCCGGGCGCGTGGGTGAAAGAGCGCTTCGAGGCCGAACACGACGCGACGCTCGAGTGGTTCGCGCCAGACGGCGGGATGGAGTACTTCCTCCAGCGACGCAACCAGGGCGTCACCGTCGACACGGACCTCTATGCCGGGCTGACTCCCGAGAACATGGTCCGGGTTGACGACAATCTTGAGAGCGGTGACTCGTTGTTCAAACCGGTCGACACCGGAGCACTCAGCAACTACGACAACGTCGTCGAGGAGTACCTGTTCGACCCGCAGGAGCGCGCTATCCCGATGGGGGCCTCCTACATCAGCCTCGTCTACAACCAGAACCTCCTGGACAAGCGGGGCGTCGACGGTCCCAAGACGTTCGAGGACCTCACGAACGACGCCTACCGCGACGGCCTGCTCATCCCCAACCCACAGAACAGCGAGACAGGACTCGAGTTCCTCTTCTGGACCATCAACGAGTACGGCGAGGATGGCTACCTCGACTACTGGCAGCGCCTGCTCGACAACGGCGCCCGCATCCTCGAGAGTTGGGGGGCCGCCTACGGCGCTTACAGCGAAGGCGAAGCACCCGCGGTGGTGTCCTACGCCACCGACCAGGTGTTCGCGGACATGTCCGGGGCAGATATGGCCGAACACCAGATCGGCTTCCTGAACGGCGAAGGCTACGCGTATCTCGAGGCCATGGCGCGGTTCAGCGACACCGACCGACCGAAGCTGGCAGAGACGTTCATGTCGTTCATGCTCGAACCCGAGATCCAGGCCGAAGTCGCCCAGCGGAACGTGGCGCTGCCGGCTGTTGACAACGCCGAACTCTCCCAGACGTTCGACGAACTGACGCCCGAACCCGAGACCGCGGTCTCGTTCAGCTACGACCAGATCTCGGGGAACGTGGACACGTGGCTCGAGGAGTGGTCACGCCAGGTCGCCGGGCAGTAGCGTGCGTGGGACTCGGGACCGCGTCGAGTCCGCTGCCCTGCCGCTCGCCGCCGTTGTCACGATTTCGCTGCTGGTCGTGATGTTCTTTTACCCGGTGGGTCGGGTGCTCTCGGAAGCGGTCTGGATTGATGGCGCGCCGACGGCCGAGCCACTCCTGGAGGTGCTCGCAGACCCGTTCTTCTTCGGCGTGCTCGCGGAAGCGGCCGCAGACCCCTCGGTGCTGTGGACCGCGTTTCGCCCCCATCAGTTCGGTCCCGTGACGGTCCCGCTCCCGGACTACCGACTCGGGCTGTTCGGCTTCACCGCGTATCAGGCGCTGCTGTCGACGCTGGCGAGCATCGCGCTCGGCCTGCCCGGCGCGTACGTGCTCGCTCGCTTCGAGTTCCCGGGACGGGAAACCGTCCGTTCGCTGACCGCGGTGCCGTTCGTGATGCCCTCCATCATGGTCGCCATTGGCTTCATCGCCACGTTCGGCCGGAACGGTGTCCTCAACGGGGTGTTGACGGCAGTCGGGCTCCCCCGAGTCGAACTACTCTACACGCTTCCGATCATCGTCCTCGCCCACGCCTTCTACGACGCGCCGCTCATCGCCCGGGTGACGGCGACGGCGTGGGAGAGCGTCGACGCGGGGACCGCAGAAACCGCCCGGAGCCTCGGCGCCTCACCGCAACGAGCGTTCCTCGACGTGGTGGTGCCACAGCTCCTGCCAGCCATCCTGACTGGCGCGCTGCTGACGTTCATCTTCTCGTTCATGTCCTTCGCCATCGTGCTTGCGCTGGGTGGGCTGTCGTTGGCGACGGTGGAGGTCTGGGTCTACCACCGCGTCCAGCAGCTCGATTACACCACCGCGTCGGCGCTCGCGACCCTCGAGATGGTGTTCTCGCTGCTGCTGACCTACGCCTACCTCCGGTACGAGGCCCGTCAGCGCGCTGAGAGCGCCGCCCGGCCGGCCCCACGGAAACCCCTGTTCGGCCGGCTGAACCTCGACCGGCTGGCGGTCTGGGGCTACGTCGGCGTCGCGATTGTGGTGTTCGTCACCCCCATCGCCAGCATGCTGCTGGCCAGCGTCACCGGCCCGACCGGGTTCACGCTGGACTACTACCGGTTCCTCATCGATCGACAGGCGACGGCCGCCTCCTTCCAAATCAAACCGCTGACGGCAGTCCGGAACTCGCTGCTCTACGGCGCCGCGAGCCTCGCAATTGCGGTCCCGATGGGCGTGCTGCTGGCTGTCGCCTCCACCAGGGAGTTCCGGGGGCGAAAGCTGGTGGATACGCTCTCGATGGCGCCTTTCGCGGTCTCGGGTGTCGTCGTCGGACTCGGCCTGCTGCAAGGACTTGTGTTCGGCACGCAGGCGTTCGGCTATCGCATCACCGTCAGCGGCGCTGTCGCAGTCGTCGCTGCCCACGCCGTCGGTGCGTACCCGTTCGTCACCCGCAACGTCGCGCCGCTGCTTGCCACCATCGACCGCTCCGTGGTTGAGTCAGCGCGGACGCTCGGTGCCTCGCGGGTTCGCGTGCTGCTCGACATCGAACTGCCGCAGGTGTTCGCCGGCGTCGTGGCTGGCGCCGCATTCGCGTTCGCCATCAGCATCGGGGAGTTCGATTCGACGGTGATTTTGGCCAGCGGGAGTTCGGCCTACACCATGCCGGTCGCCATCGAACGGTTCATCGGCCGGCGATTGGGCCCGGCGACGGCGATGGGCTGTGTGCTCCTGGTCGTCACCGCCGTCAGCTTTCTCGTCATCGACCGCCTGGGCGACGGGAGGGGGATGTAGATGGTCCGTATCGAACTCGAGGGCGTGCAGAAAGCGTTCGGCGAGGCCGTCGCACTGGAGGGCGTCTCCCTGACCGTCGAGGACGGGGAGTTCTTCACGCTGGTCGGCCCCAGCGGCTGTGGGAAAACGACCACGCTGCGCACCATCGCGGGGCTGTCGGACCCGACAGCGGGCACGGTCCGCTTCGACGGGGAAGACGTGAGCGACGTCCCCGTCGAGGACCGCAACGTCGGCGTCGTCTTCCAGAGCTACGCGCTGTTCCCCCACATGACCGTCGCGGAGAACATCCGATACGGCCTGCGGTTCTCCGAGCCACCGCGGGACCTGAGCGCCGACGAACGGGTCCAGGAACTGCTCGAGTTAGTCGACTTGGCGGGGATGGGCGACCGAGACCCCGACGAACTCTCCGGCGGCCAGCAACAGCGAGTCGCACTTGCCCGGGCGCTCGCCCCAGCCCCGGACGTACTCCTGCTCGACGAGCCCATGAGCGCGCTCGACGCCCGATTGCGCGAACAGCTGCGACGGGAGATCAAACGGATTCAGCAAGAGCTCGGCGTCACCACCGTCTACGTCACCCACGACCAGGAGGAGGCCCTCGCGGTCTCGGACCGGCTGGCAGTGATGGCCGACGGTGCGGTCGAGCAGGTCGGCACACCCGTCGAGGTGTACGAGGGACCAGCGACTGAGTTCGTCGCCTCATTCGTCGGTGAGAACAACCTCTTCTCGGGGACCGTCACTGGACGCGACGAAGAGGAACTCGTCGTCGATGTGGCCGGCGGCAGCAGTGAGGACCGCACGTTCCGCGTCGCCGACGACGGGCCGACCACCTACGAAACGGGTGCCGATGTGAGCTTCTGTGTCCGACCCAGAGACCTCTCGCCGGAGGCAGGTGAGAACCGCTTCCCGGTCACGTTGGGCACCGCGGAGTATCTCGGTGGCACGACCCGCATCTACGGCGAGTGGGCCGGCCGGGAAATCGTCCTGCGACTCCCCGAACCAGTCAGTGGTGACCTGACTGTCGGCTTCGAGCCAGGCGACGCCACGGTGCTGTAGCCGGTTCCCGTTCGCAACCAGAGACCACAGAATGGAGCGGGAGAAACGCACGCCGCCGACTCCCGCTGAGCATCTCCACCAGTTCAGCCCGCCTGCGAGACGTGTCGTCGGCCACGTAACCTCGGAACGTTGAAGAACCGAATGGTACAACCGGGCTGTACGATGATCACGCTTGCCTCGGACTTCGGCACCCCCTATCCCGCCGCGATGAAGGGCGTCATCCTCCAGCGCTCCGACGCGCGACTGGTGGATATCGCCCACGACTTCCCCCGGCAGGACGTGCGCGCCGCCGCGTTCTGGCTCCGTGAAGTGCTCCCCCACTTCCCCGCTGCGACCCACCTCGTCGTCGTTGACCCCGGTGTCGGCACCGACCGAGCAGCCGTCGTCGTCGAAGCCGGCGACCACCGGATCGTCGCCCCCGACAACGGCGTCGCGATTCCGGCAGCCCGGCGGCTGGCTGGTGATGAAGCGGTCAGCGTCTACGAGGTCGCCTACGACGACGACGAGACGGCGAGCAACACGTTCCACGGCCGGGACGTGTTCGCGCCCGCCGCCGCGCGGGTCCACGAGTCGGCGGCCGTCGCCGATGCCGACCGGGTCAGCCCCACCGAGAAGTGGGTGGACCTCACGTTCCCGTCCCCCGAAATTGGCGACGACGACGCAGCCGGCGAAGTGCTGGTCGTGGACGGCTTCGGCAACGCGATCACCAACATCCCCGGAAGCGTCCTCGACGGCCGTGACGAAATCACCGTGAACGGCGAGCGCGTGCCGGTACGGGACGCCTACGCTGCGCTGGAGCCGGGCGAGCGGCTGGTCACGGTCGGCAGCCACGGCAACGTCGAGTTCGCGGTGAATCAGGGCCGGGGCGACGAGGCGTTCGGGCTTGGGGTCGGCGACATCGTCGAACTCTCGTAAGCCGGGAGGAAGCGTTGCCGGACTCGTTCCTTCGGCGCAGCCTCGAAGCCGACGCACAGCAACTCCCAGTTCGCCGTGGCCGGAACGTTTTCGTGATACCCGCAAGTGCATGTCACGCATGGACACATACATGGCCTTGGTCGACGTGACAGACGAGACTGTCCAGAACATCCAGGACCTCGCGACCATCTGGGGCGACCTCACCGGCGATATCGAGGCACTCGGCGGCGAACTGCTCGACGCCTACGCTATCCTCGGGGAGCACGACTACCTCATCGTCTTCGAGGCCGAGGGCCGTGACGGCGCGTTCAAAACCTCCGTCTCCATCGAGCGCTACGGCCTCGACACCCAGACGATGGAGATTATTCCCGTCGAGGAGTTGGGCGGGCTGGTCGATGATATCTAATTGAAATCGGGCGGCGAGTACGCTTTTCAGTCAGACGCGAGCCGTTCCGGCGTCCGCATCAGTTCATGCAGGACTACGAAGGGATGGGCATCGGTGGTCCGCGGCGGCCACCGTCGCCGACGCGGGAACCTTATACCCTGACGCTCACAGCCCTGGCCATGGAGAAGCAGGAGCTGTTCGACACCGTTGAGGCCGAACGGAGCTGGCTGGAAGATCTCTCACAGTCCATCTGGGCCGACCCCGAAGTCGCACTCCAGGAGTACGACTCCGCTGAGAAGCTGCAGGACGCGCTCCGCGAGGAGGGGTTCGAGGTGGAGACTGGCGTTGCCGGCATGGACACCGCGTTCATCGCGCGCTACGGCGAGGGTGACCCCGTTGTTGGCACGATGGGAGAGTTCGATGCGCTGCCAGGGATGAGCCAGCAGGCCACAGCCGAGCGCGAACCCGTCGAGGAGGGCGCGCCCGGCCACGGCTGCGGGCACAACCTTTTCGGCGTCGGCAGCCTCGCGGCCGCCGTCGCAGTCAAGCGCGCCATCGAGTGCGGGGATGCGGAGGGGACGGTGGTTTACGCCGGCACGCCTGCCGAGGAAGCCGGCGGCGGGAAGGTGTACATGGTCCGAGACGGCGTCTTCGATGATGTCGACGCCGTCGTTAGCTGGCACCCCGGGTGGAACAACGCTCCCGGCAAGGGCTCCTGTCTCGCGGTGGACTCCTTCGAGTTCCGGTTCGAGGGAGAGACCGCCCACGCCGCTGCGTCGCCCGAATCCGGGCGGAGCGCACTCGATGGCGTCCAGCTACTGGGAACGGGTATCGAGTATATGCGCGAGCACGTCCCCCAAGCGGCCCGTATCCACTACGTGGTGACCGACGGCGGCGACGCCGCCAACATCGTCCCGGGTGAGGCGGCGATGGAGTGTCTGGTTCGGGCGCCCGACCGTGCCGAGGTCGAACGCATCTCTGAGTGGGTGAAAGACGCTGCGGAGGGTGCGGCGCTGATGTCCGGCACCGAGCTCGAAGCGACCAAGACCTCCGGGATGTACGGCGTCCTCCCGAACCACGAACTGGGCGACGTGATTCGAGAGAACATGGCCGATGCGGAGTTCACGCTGACCGAAGACCAAGCGCAGTTCGCGAGTGAACTGAAGGAGACGCTCGAGAACCCCTCCTACGGCCGGGTCCAGCCCGAACACCGCGAGACCGCCGCCGAGGCCGCGATGTTCACCCAGCCAATCGACGCCCCTGACGAGGGGAAGACCGGTTCCTACTCCACGGACACCGGCGACGTGTCGTGGAACGTTCCAGTCGGGCGGTTCACGGCTGCGACGTGGCCGCCGGGGACGCCCGCTCACTCTTGGCAGGCCGTCGCCGCGGGGAAAGAACTCGGGACTGCAGGGATGCTCTTTGCGGGCAAAACCATCGCCGGCGCGCTCTACGACCTGCTGACAGACGAAGACCGGCTCGCCCGGGCCACCGGGGAGTTCACACAGCGGAAAGGTGACCGCGAGTACGAGTCACCGCTGCCCGACGATGCAGACCCCTACGAGCTGGTCGACCGCTGAGGAGGCGGGACGCTTTTTCCCGTTGGGCACGTCAGGACGGGTATGAGCCACTACTCTTCTGACGGTGACCCCGAGGGAAAGATCGACGAGACCCACGTCGGGAAACCGGTGCTCACCACCGACACAGTGATCATCGGCACCGCCACCGGTGTCGTCAAGAACGCCTACACAGTCGAGGCGGAGCCGGGCGCCGACTTCCAGGAGCTCTCGATGGGGCTGGTCGACTCCGGCGACGGCAAGATGGCGGTGCTCCCCGGCCAAATCGAGCGGATTACTGAGGACGGCATCTACCTGAAATAACTGCCGTCGCCACCCGAACACCGATTCCTTATACCCCGGAGCGACCAACCTACATCCAATGAAGCCGACGGAGCTGACCGGGCTCCCCGCAGGCGTCGGGGAGCATCTCGAAGGCGAGGGGATCGAGGAGCTCTACCCCCCGCAGGCCGAGGCTGTCGAGCGCGGCGTCACCGACGGCGAGAACGTCGTCGCCGCCGTCCCGACAGCGTCGGGGAAGACCCTCATCGCCGAACTCGCCATGCTTTCGGCGGTCGAACGCGGCGGCACCGCACTCTATATCGTCCCACTGCGAGCTCTCGCCAGCGAGAAGAAGGCCGAGTTCGAGCGCTGGGCGGAGTACGGCGTCACGGTCGGCGTTTCGACAGGTAACTACGAGTCCGACGGCGAGTGGCTGGGCTCGCGGGATATCGTCGTCGCCACCAGCGAGAAGGTGGACTCACTCATCCGCAACGGCGCGCCGTGGGTCGACAACCTCTCCTGTGTCGTGAGCGACGAGGTCCACCTCGTCGACGACCGCAACCGCGGCCCCACGCTCGAAGTCACGCTCGCGAAACTCCGGCGCATCAACCCCACCCTCCAGACTGTCGCGCTCTCGGCGACGGTGGGTAACGCTCCCGAAATCGCGGAGTGGCTCGACGCCGAACTGGTGGATTCGGACTGGCGGCCAATCGAACTCAAGACGGGCGTCCACTACGGCAACGCCATCAATTTCGCCGACGGCTCGCAGCGAGAGGTCCCCGTCGACAGCGGCGGCAAGCAGACGCCCGCGCTCGTCGACGACACGCTCGAAGAGGGTGGGTCGAGTCTCGTTTTCGTCAACTCCCGCAGAAACGCCGAGTCCGCAGCCGCCCGGCTCGGCACCGTGACCAGCTCTCACCTGACCGACGAGGAACGGGCGGAGCTCCGCCAACTTGCGGAATCGCTTCGGGACGTGTCCGACACGGCGACCAGCGACGACCTCGCCGACGCCGTCACGCAGGGCGCCGCGTTCCACCACGCCGGCCTCGCCAGCGAACACCGCGACCTCGTGGAGGGCGCGTTCCGCGACCGCCTGATCAAGGTCATCGCGGCCACGCCCACGCTCGCGGCCGGGGTGAACACCCCCTCTCGGCGTGTCATCGTCCGGGACTGGCGGCGGTACGACTCGGATTTCGGCGGCATGAAGCCGCTCGATACGCTGGAAATCCACCAGATGATGGGCCGAGCGGGGCGGCCGGGCCTCGACCCGTACGGGGAGGCGGTGTTGCTCGCCTCCAACAACGACACGATGGACGAACTGTTCGAGCGCTACATCTGGGGCGAGCCGGAGCCGGTGCGCTCGAAGCTCGCTGCCGAACCCGCGCTGCGGACCCACCTCCTTGCGACGGTTGCCTCGGGCTTCGCCAACAGCCGGGAGGATCTTCTCTCCTTCCTCGACAACACGCTCTATGCCGTCCAGAGTGCTGGCACCGCCCAAATCGAGTCGGTGACAGACACCGTCCTGGACTATCTCGAGGCGAACGAGTTCATCGAGCGCGAGGACGACTCCATCACCGCCACCAACATCGGCCACACCGTCTCGCGGCTCTACCTCGACCCGATGAGCGCCGCGACCATCATCGACGGCCTGCGCGGTGGCGAAGAGCGCGAGCGGAACTACGGCTCCCGAAACGAGCTGGCGGGGGAGGCCGACGAGTCTTCGGGGTTCGTCTCGGGGAGCGAACTGCTGGCTGAATCAGGCGACGAGGGCGACAACGGTAGCGCCAAAGACAGCGATGCGGAGGAGGACGGAGCGGAAGACGGCGTGGTCGGTGTCGACGCCGAGGAACTCTCCGCCCTCGGCCTGTATCACCTCGTCTCGCGCACGCCGGACATGTACCAACTCTACCTGAAGTCCGGCGACCGCGAGGAGTACGAGGAGGTGCTGTTCGAGCGCGAGGAAGAGCTGCTCGGACGCACTCCCTCGGAGTACGACGACGTGGCGTTCGAAGAGTGGCTCGCCGCACTCAAAACGGCGAGAATGCTCGAGGACTGGGCCAGCGAGGTCGACGAGGACCGCATGACGGAACGCTACGGCATCGGGCCGGGCGATATCCGGGGGAAAGTCGACACCGCCCAGTGGTTGCTCAACGCCGCCGAGCGACTGGCAGGGGAACTCGACCTCTCGAACGTGGTCGCCGTTCGGGAAGCCAAGAAACGCGTGGAGTACGGGGTCCGGGAGGAGCTGCTGGACCTCGCGGGCGTACGCGGCGTCGGCCGCAAGCGCGCTCGGCGGCTGTTCGAAGCCGGTATCGAGTCCCGTGCCGACCTACGTGAGGTGGACAAATCCGTCGTCCTCTCGGCGCTCCGCGGGAAGAAGACCGCCGAGACCGTCCTCGAGAACGTCGGCCGCGAGAACCCCTCGATGGAGTCCATCGACGCCGACAGCGAGGCGAGCCGGGCGGTCCGAGCCGCTGAAGCCGAGGAGGAGGAAGACAATCAGGCGTCGCTGGGGGATTTCGGCTGATGCAGGTGCTCGAGGGCCACCTGCTCGTCGAGGACCTTGATGAACTGCTTAAAACTCTCGACGAGATTGCCAGCGCGACACAGACCACCGTGCAGGCGTTCGACGCCGACTACGTCGTCTCGGAAGCGCATCTCGAACGAGCGCTGGAGCGTGCTGACCGGGCCATCGCTCGCGGCGAGAACGTCGCCCGCGACCGCGCCGTCGAAATCCTCTGTTACGCAGCGGGGCGCCGGCAGATCAATCGTGCCCTGGAGATGGGCCTGAGAGAAGGCGAAAACCGGGTGGTGGTGTTGGTCGACTCCGGCGACGGCGACGGAACAGCCGAGCAGGCAGCCCTGGACCGCCTTCGCGAACATGTCGATGAGGCTGCGGTGCTCGGTGAGTACGACGAGGCGACGGTCCGGGCGTTCTTCGACATCGGCGACGTCGAACTGGCGGCCGTCGAGGGGTCGCTTCCGGACCTAGTGCTCGAACGAGTGGCGCTGCTGGACGTGGAGAAGTAGTCGTAGCTATCAACATAGCGTGCTGGGGGATATCTCCGTCAGTATCGCGGCCACGCACATCGAAAGAAAGACTCTTCGTAGAAACGAGAACGGCCGGAGAGAAGTAGTCCATCCTGGATTCGAACCAGGGTCGTTGCCCCCAGAAGGCAACAGGATTGGCCACTACCCCAATGGACTGACGTGTTTGTCCTGCGGATCTGCTCCGCAAGTAAAGTATACTACCGCGTTGCAAGTTATGAGTGTTTCGAAGTCCCGCCCGTACGGCGTTCGGCAGCCCTAGTGCGGTAGGTGAGACCGCGTTCATCCGCCCCGTTAGCGTGGAGTTGCCGGTGGCAGTTCGCACAGATCACTTCACAAAGCTCCATCTCACGAATCAGTCGCTGAACTGAACAGCCATCGGAGACGAACCGACTGACCGGTTTCGTCTTCGTGCGGGAGTCGACGTGGTGTAAGTCGAGCGCCTCGGGATTACGGTGGCCACAGTTACTGCATCCCCGACGGGACTTATACGTCCGGACCCACGCTCGCTTTCGCTGTGCGGCTGTGAGTCTCGTCCCCTCGATCTCCCGCTCAACGAGCCGGAACGGACGCCGTCTGAGTTCGATTTCGGCCGAATCACCTTGGGGTGATTTGTGCGCTATCCGGTGGCAGTTGGCACAGAGGACGGCGCATTTTGCCATCTCTTCCCGAATCCCCGCTTTCGAGCACCCAGTACTCATCAGTTGGCTTATTTTCATGTCTTTCTCCCCAGCATCCTGATGGTGGTAGTCGAGGGTGGCCGGATTGGTCTCTCCACAGTCGACACACCCGTCCGCGGCCTTCCGCTCGGTGACCCACTCACGAAGTTCGGACCGCCGCTTCCGGGTCCGTTCAGTGTTCCACTCTACGTTCCGGTAGTGCCACCGCTGGTCGACTGACAACGCCGCCCACCGCTCCCGAATCTCGTCGTCGACACGCTCCGGCGGCGGTCCGACCCGGCTCCCGGTCGACGCATTCGTCGCCAGCCCGGCCCGTTCTTTGGCATCGTTCCAACCGCCAAGCGTGCGGATTATCGTCGCCGAGGCCGGCGTCAGCCCGAGCTCTTCATACGCCGCTTTCGATGGAGAAGCGTCCAGTTTCCGGGCCGCGTTACGGAGCGCTGCGATACAGTCCGCCTCAGTCGCCATAGTCACTCTGCCGGCGTCCTGCTGCATAAATATGGGTTTTTCGCCGGGCAGCCAGCGCCGAACCATCACCTACTTGCCTAGCAGCCACCCAGCCACAGCCATGTACGTTGGACGCTTCCTCGTCGTCGCACCGGGACTCGCAGGCTACCGTGTCTCCTCTCGTTCGTTCCCCAACCGCAAGGCCGTCGAGCGCGACGGCGCTGTCACCGTCCTGCCCACCGCGGAGGCCGAACCGACGGACAACCCCTACGTCTCTTACAACTGCGTGCAGGAAGTGGATGCAACGACCGCCGTCATCGGCAACGGCTCGCACGTCGACCCCATCGCCGAGAAGCTCGGACTGGGCTACCCCGCCCGAGACGCACTCGCGCTCTCGCTGCTGGCACTCGACTTCGAGAAGGACGACTACGACACCCCGCGAATCGCCGCCGTCGTCGGCGCCGAGTCGGCGTTCATCGGGACCGTTCGCCGAGACGCGCTGCTGATTCAGGAAGTCGATGAGCCCACGCTGGTCGCCACCTACGAGGCGGATAGCCCCGAACCCTTTCCCTTCGACAGCGAGCCTGCCGACGCCGCTGGCATCGCTCGAGCGCTCTACGAGCACGAGTACGAGCATGCAGTCTGTGCCGCTGGCGTGACCGTGGATTCCGACGGCGTCGAACTGGCAATCGAGAACGGTGAGTAGCGAGGATTTTTCACGGTTCGTCGGCACCGTTTTTCCGTGCAACTGGGCGTTCTCTCGGACGTGCACGCCAACCGCATCGCGCTGGAGGCTGTCCTCGCGGATATGCCTCCCGTCGAGGGACTGGTCTGTGCTGGCGACGTCGTCGGCTACAACCCCTGGCCGAAGGCCTGCCTCGAGCGGCTTCGAGCGGAAGGCGTCGTTACGATCCAGGGCAACCACGACCGCGCAGTCACCGGTGACACACCGTTCAACTTCAACGGGATGGCCGCCGCGGGTGTCGACTACGCTCGCGAGCAGTTGGGCCAAGCAGACATCGAGTGGCTCCGGAGCCTCCCGACCGAACGGACCGTCGACGCCGACCGCCTCAAACTGGTCCACGGCCACCCCGACGACCCGGACCGCTACACCTACCCCGAGGATTTCTCGCCTGAGTTACTGGAGGGGGAGGAACTGTTGGTGCTCGGCCACACTCACCATCAGCACGTCGAACAGTACGCCGAGGGAACCGTGCTGAACCCCGGCAGCGTGGGGCAACCCCGCGACGGCGACCCCGACGCCGCCTACGCGGTGGTCGACCTCGATGCGGGGACGGTCGACCTTCGTCGGGTCGAGTACGACGTCGAGGCGGTCGTCGACGCCGTGGCGGAAGCGGGACTGCCAGAACGGATCGGGACGCGGCTCCGCGACGGGCGCTGAACACGATTTCCGACCGTTTTCGCGCAGATATTCCCACCGTCCGAGCGCCGGCGCTATCGTTCTCTCCTGCCGGTAGTACAAATACAGTTTCACTACTGAAAATGTACTGGGAAACTCTTAACCCGGTCGGCGAAAACGAACAGATAGGAGGCCCGGACTGCGAATCCGCAGCGCAGCGCCGCTCAGACGGGCGAACAGTGGCGACGCTCACGGTTCGACCCCGGGCCAACGTTGGATATGACACAGACCGAATCACCCACGACGAACCGAATCACCGAACGCCTCGCCGTCGCGGCCGCCGACCTCGACCTCGAGAGCGACGTCGACGAACTCGCAGCCGCCGCCGAGCGAAACAGCTACGCCGACGCCTCCCTGGACGAAATCGACGAGGCGATACTGGGGGTGCTCACTGCCCGCACCGAGCGCGACCCCGCCCACGACGACGCAGCCGCCCGCATCGCCCGCTGGCGCCACGCACGGACCGTGACTGGCGAGGACGGGCCGCTTTCGGATTCGGCCTATCGGGGGGCGTTCGCTGCGGGAATCGAGGAAGGCGTCGAGCTGGACCTGCTCGATGAGCGGATGGCCGACTACGACCTCGAGGCGCTGGCGGTCGAGCTCCGGCCCGAACGCGACGAAGCGTTCGGCTACATGGCCGTCTCGACGCTCGTCCAGCGCTACTTCCTCCGTAGCTCCGAGGCCGAGGAGCCGCTCGAGCTCCCGCAGGCGTTCTGGATGCGCGTGGCGATGGGCGTCGCGCTCGCCGAGGAGCCCGACGAACGCGAGGCCCGCGCGGTCGAGTTCTACGAGGCGCTCTCGAGCCTGCGCTTCGTTCACTCGACGCCGACGCTGTTCCACGCCGGGACCACCCACCCGCAGCTCTCATCGTGTTATCTCACGACCGTCCAGGACGACCTCGAGGATATCTTCGACTCTTACAAGGCCCACGCAAAGCTCTCGAAGTGGTCCGGCGGGCTTGGCAACGACTGGACAAACGTCCGGGCCACTGGCTCGCTTATCGAGTCGACGGGCGTCGAGTCCACCGGCGTCGTCCCGTTCCTCAACATCTCCGACGACGTCACCGGCGCGATCAACCGCTCGGGGAAGCGCCGCGGCGCCGCCTGTGCCTACCTCGCTGCGTGGCATATGGACTTCCCGGCGTTCCTCGACCTGAAGCGCAACACCGGCGACGAGCGCCGACGCACCCACGACATGAACACGGCAGCGTGGGTGCCCGACCTGTTCATGAAGCGGGTCCGGGCCGGCGAGCAGTGGACGCTGTTCTCGCCCGACGAGACCCCCGATCTCCACGAGGCCACGGGCCAGGAGTTCGAGCGGCGCTACGAGGCCTACGAGCAAGCCGCCGACGACGGCGAACTCCGACAGTTCGACCGCGTCGAGGCCGAAGCGCTCTGGCGGACGATGCTCACGCGCCTGTTCGAGACAGGCCACCCGTGGATCACGTTCAAGGACCCCTGTAACGTCCGCTCGCCGCAGGACCACGTTGGGACCATCAACAGCTCCAACCTCTGTACGGAGATTACGCTCAACACCTCCGCTCGGGAGACTGCGGTCTGTAACCTCGGCTCGGTCAACCTCGCCGAACACGTCGACGGTGACGACCTCGACCGCGAGGCGCTGGCCGACACCGTCGAGACGGCGATGCGGATGCTCGACAACGTCGTCGACCTGAACTTCTACCCGACAGATCGCGCCGAACGGGCCAACACCCGCCATCGGCCGGTCGGACTGGGAGTCATGGGGTTCCACGAGATGCTGGGCCAGCGTGGCGTCGCGATGGCCAGCGAGGAGGCTCTCGAGGTTGCCGACGAGACGATGGAACGCGTGGCCTACCGTGCAATCCTGAACTCCTCGAAGCTGGCCGCCGAACGCGGTTCCTACGACAGCTACGAGGGGTCGAAATGGGACCGCGGCCTGCTCCCGCAGGACACCGTTTCGCTGCTGGAAGCAGAGCGCGGCGAGCCCGTCGACGTGGACGTCAAGGAAACGCTCGACTGGGAACGCGTGCGCGAGCACGTTGCCGCCCACGGGATGCGCAACTCCAACACCACCGCCGTGGCGCCGACGGCGACCATCTCCACCATCGCGGGCACCACCCCCTCAATCGAGCCGCGGTACTCGAATCTCTACGTCAAGTCGAACATGAGCGGCGAGTTCACCGTCGTCAACGAGCAGCTGGTCGAGGAGCTGGAGGAGCTCGGACTCTGGACCGACGAGATGCTCGACCGCATCAAATACCACGACGGCGCGATTCAGGAGATCGACGCCATTCCGCCGGCGCTCCAAGCGCGTCACCGCGGCGCCTTCGAAATCGACCCGCGCCACCAGCTCGAGCTCACGGCCCGGCGGGCGGTCTGGGTCGACCAGTCACAGAGCCACAACGTCTTCTTCCCCTCCACCGACGGGACGCTGCTCGACGACATCTACCAGCGGGCGTGGGAGCTGGGCCTGAAGACCACCTACTATCTGCGGACCCTTGGAGCCAGTCAGTTCGAGAAGTCCACGCTGGACATGGCTGCGTACGGCCGGACCCAGCGCCGCGATGACGACAGTGGAGCGACCGACGACGGGAGCGGCGACGACGAACCGACCGACGGCTCGGAGCTCCCGAGCGTTGAGGACCCAACCTGTGAGGCCTGCCAGTAATGCCCATCAACTACCTCACCGGCAGCGACACACACGACCCGAACAAGATCCTGCCGTTCGACTACGAATGGGCCCGCGAGTACTACGAGGCGGGCGTCGACAACAACTGGGTGCCCGAGGAGATACCCATGGGCAACGACATCGACCAGTGGAACGGCGACGACCTCTCCGAAGCCGAGCGCCAACTCGTGGAGTGGAACCTCGGTTTCTTTTCGACGGCCGAGTCGCTGACCGCCAACAACCTCGTGCTCGCGGTGTACGACCACGTCACCGCTCCAGAGTGTCGTCAGTATCTGCTCCGGCAGGCCTACGAGGAGGCGATCCACACGGACACGTTCATCTACTGCTGTGACTCGCTGGGGTTCGACCCCGACTACCTCTACGGGATGTACGACCGCATCCCCGCCATCGCGGCCAAAGACGAGTTCGTGGTCGACCTCACGCGGGTCGTCGACGACCCCGCGTTCACCATCGACGACGAGGAGGACGTCCGGGCGTTCCTCCGTGATCTCGTCGGCTTCTACGTCATCATGGAGGGCGTGTTCTTCTACGCCGGCTTCGCGATGATGCTCGGGCTGAAACGCCAGGGGAAACTCACCGGCATCGGCGAGCAGTTCGAGTACATCATGCGCGACGAGTCGCTCCACCTCGGTTTCGGCGTCGAACTCATCGACGCCATCCGAGCCGAGACAGACGCCTGGACCCCCGAGTTCGAGGCGGAGATCAGGGAGCTGATGCTGGAGGCCGTCGAACTCGAGCAGCGCTACGCCCGCGAGGCCTGCCCCGAGGAGGTCCTGGGGATGGGGCCCGAGCAGTTCGCGGAGTACGTCGAGTACGTCGCCGACCGCCGGCTGGGTCAGTTAGATATGGAGCCCGCCTACGGCACTGAAAACCCCTTCCCGTGGCTCTCGGAAGCGGCCGACCTCAACCGGGAGAAGAACTTCTTCGAGACCCAGGTGACTGAGTACCGTTCGGGAGGCTCACTCGAATGGTGAGGCTGCTCGCCTCCTACACTGAGACGAGCGAGGTGCTGATGCCCGACGCGACCAACAACCTGGGCCGTGGCCGCGGGGGGTGGGTGCTCCACCGGATGGACATCGGCGGGGTCATCGCCGCACGGCGGTTCGCCCAGTCGCAGGTCGTGACCGCGAGCATCGACCGGGTGGATTTTCACGCCCCCATCGATCTCGGGGATATCGTCGTGTTGACCGCCTACGTCTACGACGTGGGCGAGACGAGCATGCAGGTCCGAGTAGACGTGACCGCCGAACGGCCCAGCGAGCGCCGCGAGCGCGAGACCGCCTCCTCACACCTGACGTTCGTCGCGATCGACGAGGACGAGGCGGTCCGACCAGTGCCTGACCTAGAAATTGAAAGCGAGCGCGAACGAGAGCTCAAGCGAACCGCTTCGGGTGCGATGCTCGCCAGTCAGAAGAGGTCGTGAACGAGCTCTAAGGTCTCGTCGCGGTCCTCCCACGCCACGAAGATGGCGGCGGAGGTCGCGGAGGTGATGACGTCGTGGATGTTGATGCCGGACTCCGTCAACGGGTCGACCAGCATGCGGATGACGCCTGGCTGGTTCGGCAGTTCACCGCCCGTGACACGGATGACCGCAATGTCGTCCTCCACAGTGATGGAGGAGAGCGATTCGTCGGTCACTACCTCGGCGTGGAGCGTCGCCTCTGCGTGTTCGGCCACCTCGGTCTCGACGTAGTAGGTCAGCGAGTCCATCCCGCTGGCGACGGCGTCGACGTTGATATCCTCGTCACGCAACGCCTGCGAGAGGTCAGCGAGGATACCCGGTCGGTTCCGAATCGCCCGACCCGCAATCGTGAGACAGGAAAGCGGCTGTTCCTCCATATCGATGAGGTGCTCGAAGCTCCCCTCGATGTTCGTCCCCTCCGAAAGCAGGTCACCGTGCTGGTAGTGGACAACTCGGACCCCAAGGTCCTCGTCCTTATAGACCAGCGCGGAGGGTGCAACCACCTCGGCGCCGCGGAAGGAGAGATTCCGGAGTTCGTCGACGGTGATGGAGCCGACGTTGCGCGCCCCTTCGACCACCCGTGGGTCGCCGGTCATCACGCCCTCGACGTCGGTGACGATGACGACTTCGTCCGCCCCGAGATACTGACCGAGCATCATCGCCGTCGTGTCCGAGCCACCGCGGCCGAGCGTCGTGACCTCGCCATCCGGGCCCTCCGCGAGGAACCCGGTGATTACTGGGACGGTGTCCTCAAGCTGCTCGGCCAGTTTCTCTGCTCGGCGCTTGGTTTCTGGAACGTCGACCTCACCGCGTTCGTTGGTGACGACCGGCCAATCGGGGTGGCCAGGTTCGATGAAGACGGCGGTGACCCCGCGGGAGGCCAGCGCCGCCTTCAGCATCCGGACGGAGGTCCGCTCGCCCATCGAGACGATTTCTGCGCGGTCCTCCGGAGCGGCCTCGAACTCGATAGCCTCGAGCAGGTCGTCGGTGGTTGAGCCCATCGCGCTGGCGACGACCGCGATTTCGTGCCCGTCGGCGACGGCGTTGGCGACCGAGTCGGCCGCGCGGTTGATTCGGTCACCCGAGCCCAGCGAGGTGCCGCCGAACTTCGCAACTACCCGCATCGAGCAACACCCGCCATGTCGTGCGTATCGTTCATACGAGCCGTTGACGGAGGGCTTTGATAACGCTGTCTCTCCCGTCAGCGCCGGCGGTCGTCCGGCTACCACCCCGTTCAGGCGTATCAGCTGGGCGCACCCCCGTGCCTTTTGCCCTGGGCACAGAAACAAACACGCATGAAGGTCCGCGACGCTGTCGAGGGCGACGTGCCGGCGCTCGCCGCGCTCGTCGACGCGCCGCCGTCAGTGCTGCGCAATCTCGTCCACGAGCGCAGCGTCCGCATCCTCGTCGACGACGACGATGATGCCTCGTGGGTTGGCGAGGAGACACCCGGCGCAGACGCGACGGCCGAAGGGATTCACGGCGTCCTCAGCTTCGACGTGCGTGACGGTGCGGTTCACGTCACCCGATTCGGCGGAAACCGGTCGGCCGCCGAGCGCCTGCTGGCGGAGCCGCTCCGATTCGCTCGCTCGGAGGGCCTCCCCATCGAGGCACTGGTCGGCGAAACCGACGACGAACTGCGGGCAGCCCTCGAAGCCGTGGGGTTCGAGCAGGACGGCAGCGGGCCGGTGTTCGGCGGCGACCAGACAGACCGCTACCGCTTCGCCCAGGACTGAGTTGCCTGGGTCGCCGTGACGTCGGAATCACCGGAACGGACGCGTTCAAGTGGCCGGCGCTGCGCTCTCGGAGTAGTGACCCAAGAGATTGGTGAGGAACAGCTGTTCACCGGCTACACGGGGCGACTGCTGCTGGCGGTCTCGGTCGGCTGGGCGCTCATTCAGGCCGGCCGGCTGGTGGTCTCACCCCTGCTGCCGTCGATTCAGGCCGACCTCGCCATCACGAGCACGCAGGCTGGGTTCGCCATCACGACTATCTGGGGCATCTACGCGCTCCTGCAGTACCCCAGCGGACGGCTCTCGGACCAACTCACCCGGACGACGCTGCTGGTGGGCGGGCTCATGCTCATCTCCGCGGGCTTTCTGGCGTTCGCGGGTGCGCCGACCTACCTCACCTTCCTCGCGGGCGCCGTCGTCGTCGGCCTCGGTGCCGGGCTCTACCCCACCCCAGCGAGAGGGCTGGTCTCGGATCTGTTCGTTAAGCGCCGGGGGCAGGCGTTCGGCCTGCATACTGCATCAGGCGACGTCGGCGGCATCCTCGCTGCCGGCCTCGCGACGGTCATCCTCGCCGTTGCGACGTGGCGGGAGGCGTTCCTCCCCGTAGTGGTCGTGCTGCTCGCGGTGGCGCTCTCGTTGCATCTCTGGAGCCGCGAGAGCTACGAACTAAAACGGGTCGACCTCGCGGTCGGCTCGACCGCCAAACGCTTGCTGGCGGCGCCCCAGCTCCGCTGGCTGCTGCTCGCCTACGCGCTTTATGCCTTCACCTGGCAGTCCGCTGTGGGGTTTCTCCCGACCTATCTGCTCTCGAAGGGGCTGCCCACCGCTGTCGCCAACGCGGGCTTTGCGGCGCTGTTCGTCGTCGGTGCCATCGTGAAGCCGCTGGCTGGCGGGCTGGGTGACCGTGTCCCCCGCGGCCTGCTTGCACCGGCGGTGCTCGCGATGGCCGCGGCGGCGCTGGCAGTCGTCGTCAGTTCGACCACAGCCTTGTTTGTCCTCCCCGCAGTTGCGGTGTTCGCGGCGGGGCTGATGGCCTACCCACCGGTGATGCAGGCCCACCTGATGGACTCGTTTCCCAGTGACAGCATGGGCGGCGACTTGGGTGCGATGCGCTCGCTCTACATCGGCATCGGCTCGCTCGGATCGACCTACGTGGGCGCGATGGGGCAGTATCTCAGCTACGACCTCGCGTTTGCCGGGCTCGTTGGCTGTCTCCTGGTGAGCAGTCTGGTCATCGTCACTCGTGGCCGGGCGTAGGACGGGGCGGGTTCCCCGGCTGCCTGCGAGCGCCATCGCCGCGGCGCCCACCGTGTCGAAACGACCATCCGTCTCCCGGGAAAGGGTCCGACAACGATGGCCCGGTCACTGAGCACGTACGTCGACTACCGGACGAGCCTGGCCTACGTCGGGACGACGCTCAAGTATATCGGCGTGACGACGCTGTTCCCGCTCGTGCTGGCGCTCTACTACGGCGAGGCCCTCCTCCCGTTCGTGGCTACGGGCGTCGTGATGGGCGGCGGCGGCGCACTGCTCGAGCGGCTCCGGAGGGGCGGCGAACTGGGCAACCGTGAGGGATTCCTGCTGGTGAGTCTCGCGTGGTTGGTCGTCCCGCTGGCTGGGACGGTGCCGTATCTCGTCGCCGGAACGGGCACCGTCGCCCACCCCGTCAACGCGCTGTTCGAGAGCATGAGCGGGTTCACGACGACGGGTGCGACTGTCCTCGGGGAGATCTCCGTCGAGCGCCACGGCCACGCGATGCTGATGTGGCGCCAGCTCACACAGTGGCTCGGCGGGATGGGGATCCTGGTGCTGATGGTCGCCATCCTCCCCCAGCTCTCTATCGGCGGCGCACAGGTGATCCGAGAGGAGGCGCCCAGTCTCCAACTGGAGAAGCTGACGCCACGGATCCAGGAGACCGCACGCGTGCTCTGGTCGGTCTACGCGGGGTTCACCGTCCTCGCCGCGCTCGTCTACTACGGGCTGCATCTAGCCGGCGTGGCGCCGACAATGGACCTCTACAACGCGGTCGCCCACGCGCTCACGACGCTGCCCACCGGCGGGTTCTCGCCCCAGGCCCGGAGCGCCGAGGCGTTCGCGCCGTCGATTCAGTGGGCGATGATGCCGTTCATGCTCGTCGCGGGGACGAACTTCGCGCTGTTCTGGCACGTCCTGCAGGGGAACCCTCGCCGGCTCACCAGCAACACCGAGTTCCGGGCGTACCTGCTTGCCATCACTGGCCTCGGCGCAGTGATTTCGGCTCTGCTGTTCCTCGGTGTCGGCCTCGCCGAGGCGCCGACGGCCATCGATGTGATTCCGGGCAACCTCGAGAACTCGCTCCGGCAGGGGCTCTTCCAGGTGATCGCCATCGTGACCACCACTGGCTACGCCAGCATGGACTTCAACACGTGGGACCAGTCAACCCAGACGATCCTCCTGTTTGCGTTCTTCCTCGGCGGCTCCGCCGGCTCAGCGGCGGGGTCGATCAAGATCGTTCGCTGGGTGCTCGTCAAGCGAGCGGTCGGCCGGTCGCTGTTCATGTCCGTCCATCCGGAAGCGGTGCGGCCGGTCCGGCTGGCCGACGGGATCGTCGACGACGACATCCTCCGCGACGTGTTCGTGCTCGTGACGGTGTTTTTCTCGCTGTTCGCGCTCTCAACGGCGCTGCTCTACCTCGACTCGCTGTGGACGCCGGGGCTTTCGCTAACGGGACTGGAGGCGATGAGCGTCGCTGCCGCCACGCTGGGCAACGTCGGCCCGGGGTTCGGCCCCGTCGGCCCGATGAACAGCTTCCTGGCGTTCTCGAGCCCAGGGAAACTCTACATGGTGTTCCTGATGTGGGTCGGCCGGCTGGAGGTGCTCTCGGTGCTCGTGGTGTTCACGCCGGCGTTCTGGCGGCGATGACGGCGGAAGGGTGAAAAACCAAGGGCGTTGCGGTCACGTGTCGGTCCGAGCGCGGCTCTGGATCGAAACCAGCTATCGTTCGTCGATCGGGACCCAGTCGGCCTCGGTCTCGCCGGTGTACTTCGCGCGAGGGCGCATGATGCGATTGTCCTCGAGTTGTTCGAGCACGTGGGCCACCCACCCACCGACGCGGCTCATCGCGAAGATGGGGGTGAACATATCGACGGGGATGCCCAGCTGGTAGTAGACCGTGCCGGAGTAGAAGTCGACGTTGGGCGCGAGGCCCTTCTCTTTGAAGCCGGCCTCCTCGACCAGATAGGTCTCAATTTTGTTGGCGTGGTCGTACCACTTACGCTCGCCTGAGGCGTCCCCGAGGTCACGCGATTTCTCTTCGAGAATCACGGCCCGCGGGTCCTTCACGTTGTAGACACGGTGGCCGAATCCCGGAATTTTCCGCCCGTTGTCGATGGCGTCTTTGGCCCACTCGACGGGGTCTTTCGCGGAGCGGTCGACCTCGATGAGTGTCTCCATCACGTCCTGATTGGCGCCGCCGTGGAGCGAGCCCGAGAGCGCGCCTACGCCGCCGGTCACCGCGGCGTAGGTGTCTGCGAGCGTGGAGGCGATGACCATGGAGGCGAATGTCGAGGCGTTCAGGCCGTGGTCGGCGTGGAGCGTCAGCGCCATGTCCAGCGTCTCCTCGGCGACCCACTCGGGCTCCTCGCCGGTCAGCATGTAGAGGAAGTTGCCGGCGTGGCTCAGCGCTGCCCCCTTCGGTTCGAGGGGTTCCTCGCCGTCGCGCAGTCGCTGATAGGCAGCGAGGATTGTGGGCACCTTGGCGGTGATGCGTCGGCCCTTTCGAAGCGAGGCCTCGAGGTCTTGTGGCTCCGTCTCGGCTTCGGGGTCGCTCGCCGAGAGCATCGAGACAGCCGAGCGCAGCGCGGCCATCGGTGCCTCGTCGACGGCCGCCAGTTCGGCGAGCGCCTCGAGCACGTAGTCGTCAACGGCGCGCTCCTCGGCCATGGTTTCAGAGAACGTATCGAGTTCCTCCCGTGTCGGGAGCGAACCGTGCCAGAGGAGGTAGAGTACCTCCTCGTAGGTGGCGTCCGCCGAGAGGTCCTCGATGGCGTAGCCGCGGTAGACGAGCTTCCCGATATCGCCGTCGATGTAGCTGAGTTCGGACTCAGCCACCACGACACCCTCCAGTCCCTTCTTGACTTCGTCGGCCATATCCTCTCGTTTCGACGGGTCCGCGAAAAAGCGTTGTTGTTCCGTCGCTCGGAGCCGGCTTTCGCCGACGGTTCCACGGGACAGCCTTTTGCCCCGGCCAGTTGAACCGAGGTGCATGGAACCCGGCGACGTCGAGTACGAACCGGTCAGCGTGAAGGCGCTGCTGTCCGAGATGAAAGACACCGCCGAGCTACTCATCGATCTGTCGTACTCGGCCGTGCTGGCGGGGAGCGACGAGGTGGCCGAGGAGGTGCTCGCCCTTGAGGAGCGCATGGACGTACTCCAGCTCAAAGCCCGAATGAGCCTGCTGATGGCCTCTCGAAGCCCGGAGGACGCCGAAGCGCTCGCGCCCGTGCTGGGTGTCGTCGGCGCAGCCGAAAAAATCGCCAACGCCGCCGGCGATATCGCGAAAATCGTGCTCGAGGATATCGGCCTCCCGGAGGCGATGCGGGCGGCCATCCCCGAGGCCACCGAATCGCTCCTCCGTGCCAGCGTCGTCGAGGACTCAGCGTACGCTGGCCGTACGCTCGGTGCGATCAACATGGAGACCGGGACGGGGGTGCGCGTTATCGCCATCCGCCGTGCGAGCAACACAGGAAAGCAGGCCTGGATCACCAACCCAGACCGCGAGACGGCTATGGAGGCCGGCGACGTGCTCCTCCTGCGCGGATTCGGTGAGGGGCTCTCGACGGTGTACGAGGCGGCCACCGGCGACGAGTATGAGCCACCCACGCCCCCTGAACAACCCATCGAGGACCTGGAGCGAGCGGTCGACTCCATCATCCTGATGAAGAACATGTCCGAGTTGGCGGTCGATTTGGCCTACGGCTCGGTGCTGTTCAACAGCGAAGGGGTCGCCGAGGAGGTCGTGGAGTTGGAGGCTGAGGTCGATGCGCTGGAGTCGCGGTTCGAGGCGTGGACGCTCCAGGCTGCGGGTCGCGTCGAGGACCCCGTCAGCCTGCGAGGGCTCGTGCATCTGGCCTCGGCCACAGAAGTCATCAGCGACGCCGCGCTGGAACTCAGCGAGGGCGTCCTCATGGGGCTGGACACCCACCCCGTCGTCGCCGCAGCCGTCGAGGAGTCCGACGAGATTATCGTCCGTGTCACCGTCGCCGGCGGGGCCGAGTTGGCGGGTCAGACGCTGGGCGACTTGTTGCTCCAAACCGAGACGGGAATGCGCGTCATCGCCATCCGGCGGCCGGGCGAGGAAACCGAGTGGGTCGTCTCTCCGGGGGCCGACACCGAACTTCGCGCGGGCGACGTGCTCATCGCGAAAGGGACACGAGCCGGTGCCGAACGGCTCTCAGAGCTGGCGGGTGACCCGCAGCACTACGACGAGTAACGGTCTTCAGGCTCAGCGTTCTGCAGAAATCTGGCGAGTGAGATGACTGTCAGTAGCGAACTCACCAGCAGCGCCGTCGAACTCGCGAGCACGAACGCGAGCACCAGAAACCAGCCCATCTCCCCGAGAACGGGGTACTGGCGGGTGCCGCCAAACGGGCCGGCGAGTTCGAGGACGCGAAAGAGGTAGGCGAGCGCCGCGAGCAGCAGGCCCACACCGACGCCGATGGCGGCGTTGCGCTTGACCGAGAGCGCCTCGGCCATCGAGCCGACGGCTGTCTCACGCTGGTCCTGGTCCATTGGGTTTGCTTGGTTACGCCGGGGCTTATCGGCATCGCTCCGCTCACGAACTTAGTGCTCTGTGCCCGCGAACTCCCGACCCGCGCGGGCCGCCAGTCTGGCCACGCGAAGTGGCTCCGGGCGGCCGCCCTCAGGCGTGTGCCCGCGGACGATGCGCGCAGTTTCGCAGTTCGGGGCGAGCGTCGGGGGGTTGCTGTCAGCGTCTGCGGCGTCAGCGTGGGCGTCGGTTGAGTCGGCGGCGACGATGGTCTCCACACCAATCGCTCGGACGAACACCCGCTCATCGTGCAGCGGGAGCGCATAGCGTGGCGGGAGTGACTCGTAGCGGTCTAGCCGCCACGCTTGCTCGTCGCCCTCGAACTCCCGGCGAATCGCAGGGGCGAGCCCTTCGCTGGCTTCGAACGAGACGGCGAGCGTCGGGAGAGTCGTTTCTGCGTGGATGTGTTGCAGGTCGAGCAGATTGAACCAGGCGGGCGCGACGCCCGCGAGCAGGAGTGCTGAGACGTCGGGTCGGGCGAGATCGGAAACGAGCCGACAGACGGCGTCGGTTGCATCCTCGCCACCGACCGTACAGCGAGCGAACGCGAAGCCGTCGACGACCCGGTCGGCGCGGACGACGGCGCCGGCGCAGGTACTCGTTGTGGTGGCGTCGGAAAAAGCGATGCCGACTGCGCGGCTCCCGGAGTTAATCGCCCTTGATGTCCTGAAGCCGGTCTAAGAGTTCGTCGTTGCTCGCACCGTTGTCGAACTCGACGGAGCCGTCGTGGGCGCCCCCGTCGGCGTCGACTGCCTCGTCGCCGTCGTTCATGTCGATCTGCTGATCCCCCTGATCGGATTCATCGTAGCTCCCGAATCCCATTATATGAATACCAAATAGACCATGAGGGATAAACCCTGGGTGGGATTCGCACGGTTTCGGACGGGTTGAACGGGGGTTTCGTCGACGATTCGACAACGAAACAGGGGGTTTCTTCGACAGTTCTTCGGCGAGACAGCTTTTAAGCGACGACAGCCCCTGGTCGGGGTATGGCTTCAGCGCTCGCGACGTTCGAAGCGTCGCTCTCCTCGCTCGATGTTGGGCGGACCCGCACGACTACGGCGGGGTTCGCCGACGCGCTCGCGGCGGCCGTGGACGCCCCCGCTGTTGGGACCGAACTCCCGTTCGACGGTGTCTCGCTCGACGGAACAGCCGTGCGGACCGACCCGACACCTGCCCAACTCCAGGCGGCGACGACGGGAGTAACACCTGTCAGTGGGGGTATCGCGGAGTACGGAACCGTGTTGGTCGAGTCCCGCCCCGTCGGTGATGAACTGGTCGCGCTCTACCCTGAGCGCCACGTCGCGGTGTTGCGAGAGCGTGACCTGGTAGCGGATGTCCGGAGCGCGACGCGTGAACTGGCCGACGGGTTCGCCGAAGCCCCTGGGAGTACGGTGCTCGCGACTGGCGTCAGCGCAACTGCGGACATGGGCGCAACAGTCGAAGGGGTACACGGGCCGAAGGAAGTGCACGTCGTCATCCTGACTGACCGATGAGTTCCCGTCGCGAAAAGGCCGCCCACATCAGGCGGCTACTCGAGACCGAGGGCGCGTCGGTCCGGGCGAACACGACGATGTTCAACGAGAACCGCTATGAGGTGCTCGACGGGTTTGATGAGTACGAGGACCTGCGCGACGAGGCTCGCGAAATCAAAGAAGATGCCATCGAGCGCATTCCGGAACTGATCGAGCAGGTTCGAGGGAGTGTCGAGGCAAACGGTGGCGAGGTGTACCTTGCTGACGACGCTGCCGACGCCAACGCCTACATCGAGGCGGTCTGTGAGACGGCCGACGCTGAGACGGTGGTGAAGTCCAAATCTATGACCACCGAGGAACTGGAGGTGAACGACCACCTCGCGGACGCTGGCGTCGACACCTATGAGACGGATCTCGGCGAGTTCGTGATTCAGGTAGCCGACGAGGCGCCCTCCCACCTCGTCGGGCCCGGGATTCACAAATCTCGAGCAGAGATTGCCGACCTGTTCAATGCGGAGTTCGCCCCTGAAGAGCCCCTCGAGACCGCCGAGGAGCTCACTGCGTTCGCTCGCGACTACTTGGGCGAGCGCATCTGCGAGGCCGACGTGGGGATGACCGGCGCGAACTTCGTCGCCGCCGACAGCGGCACTATCGCGCTGGTCACAAACGAGGGGAACGCTCGCAAGTGTGCAGTCACCCCAGAGACGCACATCGCCGTCGGGGGCGTCGAGAAACTGGTCCCCTCCGTCGCGGAGCTGGCGCCCATGATTGACCTCATCGCCAAGAGCGCGACAGGACAGGAGATCACCCAGTACGTCTCGCTCCTGACGCCGCCGACGGACTCTCCGCTCATTGATTTCGACGACCCCGACACCCCGCTCTCTGCACAGACCGGCGAGCGCTCGTTCCACCTCGTGCTCGTCGACAACGGCCGAATGGCTATGCGGGAGGACGAGGACCTCCGGGAGACGCTCTACTGCATCCGGTGTGGGGCCTGCAGCAACAGTTGCGCCAACTTCCAGCACGTCGGCGGTCACGCCTTCGGCGGCGAGACCTACACCGGTGGCATCGCGACGGGCTGGGAAGCAGGTATCGAAGGGACAGAGGGCGCCGAGCCGGGCTCACTCTCGCCGGACTCAGCCGAGTTCGGCGACCTCTGTACCGGCTGCTCGCGGTGTGTGAATGCCTGTCCGGTGAAAATCGACATCCCGTGGATCAACACTGTCGTCCGGGACCGCCGCAACCGCGGTGCCGAACCGAACGGCATCGAGACCCTGGTCGACGGCCTCGTGCCCGACGAGGAGAGGGCAGGAATGGACCTCGGCAAGCGGGTGTTCGGGAACATCGGAACGCTCGCCAAACTCGGCAGCGCGACAGCCCCGCTCTCGAACTGGCTGGCCGGGAGCGGCCCTGCCCGGGCGGCGATGGACCGCTGGGTGGGCATCGACCACCGTCGGGACCTCCCGGCGTTCCAGCGCGAAACACTCCGACGATGGTTCGCGAACCGTGACTCGGTCCCTGCTCAAACGAGCGTCGACAGCGAGCCCCGGGAGGCGGTGCTGTTTCCGGACACCTACACGAACTACATCGAGGTCGAACGCGGCAAAGCCGCTGTCCGGACGCTGGAGGTGCTGGGCGTCGACGTGGAGCTGGCACCGGTAACCGAGAGCGGCCGCGCGCCGCTCTCCCAGGGGATGGTCGCGACCGCGACGAGCCGCGCCCGTGAGGCCGCGGCCGCGCTGGAGCCGTTCCTCGAACGGGACCGGGATATCGTCGTTATCGAGCCTTCAGACGTCGCGATGTTCCGCGACGAGTACGAGAAACTGCTCGACGACGACACTGCAGCGCGGTTGGCCGAGCACAGCTACGACGTGCTGGAGTACGTCTACGGCCTGCTGGAGAACGGTGCGGACCTCGGGGCGCTCCAGTACGGCGTCGGACCGGTCACCTACCACAGCCACTGCCAGCAGCGCACCCTCGGACTGGAGGTCTACACCGAGGCCGTCCTGGAGCGATTGGGCTACGAGGTCGAGACGACCGAGGCGGAGTGCTGCGGGATGGCGGGCAGTTTCGGCTACAAATCCGAGTACTACGAACTCAGCCACGCTGTCGGGGACTCACTGGCTGCAGAGATTGAGGAAGTGGACGCCGAGACGGGCGAGGCTCGCCAGATAGTCGCCAGCGGCACCTCCTGTCTGGAGCAGTTGGGTGACCTGCTCGACCGGCCAGCGACCCACCCCGTCGAGCTCATCGCGCCGGACCCGAACCGATAACGAGCTGGCGGTCGCGAGCGCCGAACCTCGCCTGACGCTCCCGCTGGGGTTTTTTACAACTTCACCCGAACAGCCTGTATGAACCCGGTCAACGTCACCGCCGACGCAGATGGATTCACGTGTAACGCGTATCTGGTCCAGGGCGAGGTCACGACGCTGGTCGACGCCGGCGCGATGCCGGGCGTCGTCGAGGAGGTTGAGGCGCACGTCGACGATATCGACTGCGTGGTTATCACCCACCAACACGGTGACCACGTCGCCGAACTTGATGCGGTGCTCGACGCCTTCGATGCCGAGTGCTACGCCTACGCCGACCACCCACGACGGACCCACGAACTCGAAGACGGCGACACGGTCCAAATCGGTGACCACGACTACGAAGTGGTGTACACGCCCGGGCACGCCTCCGATCATGTCTCATTCGTTTCGTCGGCGGCGCTGTTCAGCGGCGACGTAGTAGTCTACAACGACGGTGCCTTCGACAACGGCAGTTTCGGCCGGACGGACATGCAGGGCCAGTCACGCGAGCGACTGGTTCAGAGTCTCGAGGACCTGCTGGGCCGGCTTCCAGACTCGGTTGCGGGAATGTACGCAGGTCACGGCGACCCGTTCGTGACTGCGGATGGCGAGACGGTCCAGGCAGTCATCGAGCGTGCACTCGAACGGGCCAAACGTCGGAAGCCCAAATACCCCGGCGAGTGAGCGGGTCGCTGACGCGGTGAGCAACGGGCTACTGAACTGAGAGCGAACCGAAGAAAACGAGGTCGTTAGACCGAACGGGGCTCTTTGGCCTTGGGTCGGAGATTCCCGTAGCCGCACTTCCGGCACTCCTCAGCGCGCTGGGGGTTGCGGGCGTTACAGCGCATACAGATCTGCTTGTCCAGAATGCGTGCCGCTGCCTTGTCGAACTTAGCCATGCCATTTGCTTCCGGCGGCGCGCGTATAACGCTTGCCTTGCGAAGCGGCGCTGTGGCACACAGGGAGGCAGAACGGAGAAGGTGTCGCCCGCTTCAGGCGCCGGCCTGCCGCAGCGCGTCCTCGAGCTGGTCACGCTGGGTGACACCGACGAACCGCTCGATGACGCCGTCGTCGTTCTCGATGACGAGCGTTGGGAGCGAGCGAACCGAGTACTCGTTGGCGGTTTCCTGATCCTGGTCAACGTCGATTTTCTCGAACTCGACGTCGCCGAACGCCTCCTCGAGCTCCTCGAGGATGGGGTCCTGAGTTTTGCAGGGGCCACACCAGTCCGCGTAGAAATCTTTGAGTCGAACAGTCATGTGTTTCGATGATTGGCCAGCGCGGGAAATAAGGGTTTCCCACCGGTGCACGTTCGGCGGACAACCCCCGCTTGCCCCGTGCCGAAAGCTTTAGACGCGCGAAGCGAGCATTCATGGGTATGAGCAGTAACGACGGCGGCCTGATGTCCAGCGCAGGGCTGGTCCGCTACTTCGACGCCGAGGACCGCAATGCCATCCGAATCGACCCCAAGACGGTGGTCGCGTTCGGGATGCTGTTCGGCGTGTTGGTCATCCTCCTCAACGTCGTGTAAACTGGAAGGCGGCGACGGTCAGCCGCCGATGTGTAAACTGGAAGGCGGCGACTGTCAGCCGCCGATGTGTAAACTGGAAGGCGGCGACTGTCAGCCGCCGGTGTGTAAACTCAAAGGCGGCGACGGCCAGCCGTTGACGAATACCCCGAACCGACAGCCAGCGGCCGACGACCGAACGGGTCCTTTTTGCGCGTGCCCCACCCACTTCCAGCTATGCAAGCAGGCGTTATCGCGGTTCAGGGCGACGTGAGCGAGCACGCGTCCGCCATCAAGCGCGCGGCCAGAGCCCACGGTGAGGACGCTGACGTGGTGGAGATTCGCAACGCCGGCATCGTCCCCGACTGTGATGTGCTGCTGATGCCGGGCGGGGAGTCGACCACCATCTCCCGGCTGCTCCGGGACGAAGGAATCGCCTCGGAGATACAGGACCACGTGGCCGCAGGCAAGCCCGTGCTCGCGACGTGTGCGGGGCTCATCGTCGCCTCCACAGACGCGAAAGACGAGCGGGTCGAAACCCTCGACCTCATCGACGTGACCGTCGACCGCAACGCGTTCGGCCGGCAGAAAGACTCCTTCGAGGCGCCTCTCGACGTGAAGGGGCTGGACAGCCCCTTCCCCGCGGTGTTCATCCGCGCACCGCTCATCGACGAGATAGGCGAGGACGTACAGGTGCTCGCGACCTGGGAGGGCGACCCCGTTGCGGTGAAGCAGGGAGCCATCGTCGGCACCTCCTTCCACCCCGAACTGACGACCGACGCACGAATTCACGACCTCGCGTTCTTCGACACCGTGGAGGCGTCACAGTGACCGACGCTAACAGCGATGCCGTGCTCGAAGAGCTGTTCGCGACGATCGAGTCCCGGAAGGCGGAACTCCCGGAGGGGAGCTACACCACCTCGCTGTTCACTCACGAGAAGGGGGAGAACGCCGTCCTCGAGAAGCTTGGCGAGGAGAGCACGGAAATCCTGCTGGCCGCCAAGGATGACGACACCGAGGAGCTGGCCCACGAGAGCGCGGATTTCCTCTATCACCTCCTCGTCCTCCTCTCGATGAAGGAGATGGAGCCTGAGGATGTGCTAGCCGAGCTCGAATCGCGATTCTGACGGCGGCGCTGGACTCATCACCGCGCCGCGCCTATGTGGGGAATGACCACCTCCGACGCGAAGACGGTCGTCATCACCTCCGGCGTCGCGAGCGTCGGCAACCCCGGGCCCACGGCCTACGGCGGGAGCAAGGGAGCGGTGGAATCGTTCACCCGTTCGCTGCGTCACGAACTCCGCCACGAGGCTGTACACTGCACCCTCATCCAGCCGCGGCTCGCGAGCACCGAGTCCACGAATCCCGTCATCTACACCGACTGGGTGACCAGAATCGGTCTCACGGTCGCCCGACTGTTCCCGAGTATCGTGCGCCGCGGGACCGAGCGGTTCCTGACCGACCGGACGTAGCTACTTCAGCTCCAGCCCAAGGTCATGCAGCCCCTCATTGTTCGTGGCGACGTTGATGAGTAGCGGCGTCAGCGACTCCACTTCTGCGGCGTTGGCGATGGGACCGGCGTCGAGCACGCGCAGCCCCCCGATCCCCTCGGCGAGATGCTTGACGATGTCCTTTGCGTCCTCGTCGTCGGCGAGGACGAACGTGTCGATGCCGAGTTCGGCGTCGAGGTTGGCGAGCCGGGCCGCCGCGAGGTTGTGGAACGCCCCTACGAGCGGGACTCCGTCCGGCACCGCGGCGGCGGCGTGCTCGGTGACGCTGCCCGCAGGCGGCGGCGCGTAGTGGAAGCCGTGGTCGTCGCGGTCCATCCCGGTCGCGGGGGAGACGAGGATATCACCCTCGTCAAGCTCGTCCGCCACGGCCTCGATGATGTCGGTGACGTGGTAGGGCGGGACCGCGAGCACAACCACATCGGCGACCGTCGCCACGTCCTCGTTCGTGCCGCCCTCGATGGTCACGTCGATGCCGCGGGAGTCGAGTTCGGTCTCGTACTCCTCGGCTTTCCCCTCGGCCTTCGCCGCCTTCCGGGAGCCGACCAGCACGTCGTGGTTCGTGTGGTAGGCAAAGCGAAGCGCGAGCCCCTCGCCGATGTCGCCCGTGCCGCCAAGTAGCGCGATATCCATGCCTCAGACTCGGGTCGGTCGTGACGTAAGGATTGCGTGACCGGCAGCGAGATGACTCCCTACTCCAGCAGGTCGGGGATGTCGTTCACGGAATCGACCACTGCCCCAGCGCCCGCGTCGTCGTAGTTCGCCCGGCCTGCGTCGCCCGTCAGTCCACCCGTGAGCACACCCACGCCGTGGTAGGTGCGGGCGGGGTCCGCCGCGGCCGCGTTGACCGCCGTCCGGACGTCGTCGAGCGTGTCGCCGACGAACACCGTACTCTCGGCGTCGAACCGCTCGGCCAGCGTGACCAGTGCGTGTGGGTCGGGCTTGCCGGCGTCCCAGTCGTCCATCGTGAAGCGGTGTGCCTCCGGCACGTCGAGGCCAACCCGCTCGAGCGCGATAGTGGCCTCGGCGGCTGGGCGGCCCGTCAGCACGCCCACGTCGTAGTCGGTTTGCAGCGCCTCGATAGTCTCGGGAGTGACGATGACTGGTTCGTCGTGGATGTAGCCCGGTGCCTCGAACGGTGGCTCCCCACCCTCAATCTCGCGGTACAGTTTGACACCGAGATAGAGCGCCTGAAACGTCTGGCGGACGCCCTTGGGGTCCCACTCGGCTTCGACCGCTTCAGCATCGAAGTTGTCTGCGTCGGCGGCCTCGGCAACGACAGCACGGGCTGCAGCGAGACCGCTCTCGTGGTGGGCGGCGATCGCGTCAGTGAACGCCTCTGCATTAGTTGTATAACCGGCCTGTCGAGCGAGCACGAACAGGGCGGCGGCGTCAGTGAGCTCCCAATCGTTGTTGAAGCCGCCGGCATCCTTGAACCGCTGGATGGTTGTGCGCTCGATCGTCTCGCCGTGTCGTCGTTCCACCGTTTCGATGATGGCCCGCCGGTAGGAGTCGGCCACGTCCACGAGCACCCCGTCAACGTCGAGTACGACGGCGTCTGCCTGCATGGCTGTCGCTGGGACGCGGGCGGGCAAGTCGGTTACGACTTCCACAGTGGCTCTTTCTGTGGCTCGTCAGGGAGGCTACGGCGTCGTCTCGCGATTCGTCGCCCGGTACAGCGTCTCTCGAACCGGGTCCCCATCCACGGTCCCCGTGAGCTGTTCCTGCTCGACCGGCACGGCCGGCGGATCTGTGCCGAGAGTGGTGAAGTAACAGTCCGCGCCCACCGCTGCCGCGAGTTCCTGCAGCGGGCGGTGCAGCTCCGGCGGGCAGTTGAGTGCGTACACGACGTCCACCGCATGAAACTCGTCCAGCTCACCGTGGGCCGTCAGATCTTCCACTCGGAACCGGACGCCTGCTGAAACCTCCACCGGCCGAACGTCCGTTGCGCGCACGTCGGCGCCCGCGTCGACGAGTGCGGCTGCGATCGCTGGTCGGTCGCCGATGCCGACCTCCAGCAGCCGCGCAGCGTCGGACAAGCGGCTGACGAGAAGGGGGTCAGTGGTGCGGGGCATGCCGAGGATTTATGTCCGGTGTTGGTGTAGAACTACCTATGCTCGTCGACATCGTTCCTGTGGGAGAGGTTCCCAGCCGGGCAAAGCGTGAGGCCTCCGAGGCGCTGCGCTCGGTGTATGAATGCGAGGTGGGCGTCAAGGACGAACAGCCCATCCCCACGGACGCGCTCGACCGCGGGCGCAACCAGTACCGGGCCGAGCGCTTCATCGAAGTGGCGAGTCAAGCCGGTGCCGGCGACAAGAACATCGCCCTCACCACCGAGGATCTCTACTACCGCCAGCGCAACTACGTCTTCGGGCTGGCGTATCTCAACGGCAGCGGCTCGGTCATCTCGACCCACCGACTCAACACCTCCTCCGACGGCGGCATCTCGACGAAGCCGACCGCTGAAGTGTTCGCCGACCGCATCCGCAAGGAAGTGGTCCACGAGATGGGCCACAACTTCGGCCTCGAACACTGTGACAACAGTAAATGCGTGATGTCGTTCTCGCCCACCGTCCGCGAAGTGGACGTGAAAGAGGAGAACCTCTGTGGCACCTGTTCGCGGATGCTGCGGTAGAACAGCGGTCGGTTTCTCTCACTTCTCACGCTGCCCGCGACGTTCTCAGAGCAACGCGGTTCCGACCGCCGTGAGCGGCGCCAGCACCAGCACGTAGATAGCCACAGAGAAGAGCCACGCGCGCTGGATGCGCGGGACACGCAGGTCCGCGACCCGCGAGCGCGGCAGCACGACGAGCAGGAAAAAGCCCGTCAGGAAGCCATAGAGCACGACCATCGCCAGCCCTGCCGCGACGAGCGAGGCGCTGCCGAGCAGCCCCTCGAACAGCAGCGTGAGCCAGACGAACACCGGCCCTCCCAGCAGCCCGGCTGCGTAGTGGATGGCATCGGCGAGGTTCCCCGAGATGCCGTCCGGCCGCCGGTTCGTCAGCACGCCTGCGGCGATCTGCGGCGGCAGTTCGCCGTCGGGGAAGCGAGGTATCGCCAGCCCCATCACGAACAGCGCGACTGCGGCCGCCAGCACACCGACGACGAACCGCAACGGCACCGTCAGGGAGGTTACGAGCGGATCCATAGGTCAACAACCGACCGTGGGGTAATCCATGTTGCGCTCCCGTGGACCGCTGGTTCCCCACCGTTTATGCCCCGCCCCGCCGCCAAATTCCGCATGACTGCTTGGACCGCCGAAGCGATGGGGCCACGGCTCTACGAGCCAGTCGAGGCGCTCGAGACACCCGCCCTGCTCGTGGACCTCGACGCGATGGAGCGCAACATCACAGAGTACGCTGCTGTCGCCGAGGAACACGACGTGGCGCTGCGTTCGCACGTCAAGACCCACAAGAACGCCGAAATCGCGGCCGAAGAAGTCGAACTGACCGGCGGGACGGGTATCTGCTGTCAGACGCTGGGCGAGGTGGAGACGATGGCCCGCAACGGGATCGACGACATCTATCTCTCTTATCAGGTGGTGGGCGAGTCGAAACTCGACCGGCTCTGCTGGCTGGACGGTAAACTCGACGCACTGGCGACTACCGTCGACTCCGCAGCGACCATCGACCTGTTGCAGGCGGCCGCCGCGAACCACGACCGCACGCTCCATGCAGTGCTCGAAATCGACATGGGGCTGCACCGCACTGGCGTGGCCCCGGACGAGGCCGTCGCTCTCGCAGCGCGAATCACTGACGCCGAGAACCTCGCTTTCGACGGCATCCTTGCGTACGACTCCCACGTGAAAGCAGCGGCGTCGACCGAACAGGAGTTCGAGGACGGCTGCTGGGCGGCGATGGAGTTGGCACAGGAGGTCGTCGACGACATCGAAGCCACGGGAATCGCCGTCGAGGAGGTGAAAGTCGGTGGCACCGCGACCTCGCGGTACAGTTGCACCCATCCCGTCGTGACCGAGATCAATCCCGGGATGTACCCGTTCAACGACGTGGGCGAACTCGAACTCCGGCCGTGGGAGGTGCACAAAGCGGCGTGTGCAGCCACTATTATCACCACCGTCATCTCCGTGCCCGACGAGGACCGCCTCGTCGTCGACGGTGGCAGCAAGACGTTCTCGCTGGACAAGCCTGCAATGCCCGACCCCAAGAACCGGGACGACATCGAGTACGCCAACGCCAGCGAGGAACACGGCTGGATCGACACCAGTGAGGCCGAGGAAACGTTCGAGGTGGGCGACCGACTGGAGTTCATCGTCCCGCACGTCTGTACGACCATCAACCTCCACGACCTGCTGGTCGGGGTGCGAGACGGCCGTGTGGAGGAGCTCTGGGAGGTGCAGGCCCGCGGGAAGGTTCGGTAAGCGCTCGCTCACATCCTCAACCCAGGTCTCAGTCCACAGGCCGCCGCTATCCGGTCGTTTATTCTTCGGCCACTAAACCCTCGCGTATGGGAGAACTCATCGTCCTGAACAAGGACGCCGACACCGTCCAGTATCTCGATGCCGAGACCGGCGAATCGCTCGCGACCGTCGACACCGACTTCAACCCGCACGAGGTCGCGCTCTCGCCCGACGGCGAGACAGCCTACGTCACCTGCTCGCTGGGTGATTCGTTGCTCTTCCTCGACAACGAGAGCCGGGAGGTCCGAGACCGCTTCGAACACGACCTCTTCGACTTCCCCCATGGGCTCGCTGTGCGCGAGTCGGCGGGCGAGCTCTGGCTGGTCTCGACGTACTCCAGTCAGGTGTTCGTTTTCAAGATTGAGACTGAGGAGCTGCTCGAGACGTTCCCGACCCACCAGCAACACTCCCACATAGTGACCTTCGGCCCCGGCGAGGAGCGAGCCTACATCGCCAACATCGGCAGTGACACCGTCACCGTCGTCGACGCAGACGAGCGCCGTGTCGTCGCCGACCCGCCCGTCGGCGAGGGGCCGGAAGGCATCGCCGTTGACCAGGACACGGGCGAGATTCTCGTCGCGAACCAGGACGACGGTCGGCTCTCGGTACTGAACCCGGAGACGTTCGCGGACGAGGGGCCGGCGATTCTCGGCGCCACGCCCATCCGTGTGGTCTTCGACCCTGAGGGGCGCTACGTGCTGGTCCCCAATCGCGAGTCCGACGACGTGTCCGTCATCGACACGGAGCATATCCGCGACGGCGAGCGCCGGCCCTGGGAAATCAAGCGGATTCCCGTGGGCATCTGGCCCGGCGGCACCGTCTTCGAGCCATCCGGCGACCGCGCGTTCGTCGCGAACAACAAGACCAACGACGTGTCGGTCATTGACACCGGGACGTTCGAGGAAGTCGAGCGATTCGACGCCGGCTACCATCCTGACGGAATAACCTACCTCGAGCGCTGAGGCGAACACTGCTCCGGCGCCGTCAGGCGCCGACGATGATGCCGAGGAGGAGGAGTCCGAAGAACCCGCCCCACATCGCAAGTGACTGCAGCGTCTCCGAGCGGTCCTCGAGTTCGATCTGAGCGCCGCTTGCAGTGTCCTTGTCGCTGTCGAACCCCTGCGTGATGAACCAGTAGGCCACCAGTCCGCCGAAGGCAGCCTCCGCAACCCAGAACAGCACAAGCATCCCTGTGAACAGGCTTTCGCTCATCATTCCGAATCACCTCCGCTGCCGTCAGCCATGGCCTGTGGGGTCTCCTGGGCAATACTGTCGAAGTCGAAATCGTCCGGCGAGAGCAGGCTCACCCCGGTGGCGAGGCCGGTCGACAGCAGGTGGCCAACGGCCATGATTTCCCAGAGCTTGATGGTTGGGCTGGTCACCAGGATGTCGTAGCTCGCAAGGAGAAGGAAGGCCGTGACCGCCTGCGAGCCGACGACGCCCGCGACGAAGCCCACCTGCGAGGTTTTCTTCCAGAACAGCGAGAGCGCGAATGGGCCGACCAGCGCGCTCGCGCCGATACCGCCGATGAGCAGCAACTGGACGAAGCTGATGGAGCCCAGCGCGAACACCGTGCCTGCGAAGATGACCGCTGCGAAGCCGATAGAGGCGCCACGGGCGACCCGGAGCTGCTCGTCGTCGCTGGCCTCGGGGTTGAGGTGACGGTAGTAGATGTCCCGCGACGTGAGGCTCGCGATGGCCGTGAGGTAGGAGTCTACCGAGGAGCCGAGCACCATCAGCGCCACGAGCAGGAAGACGACTGCGGCCCAGCCGGGCATCAGCCCGAGCGCCGCAATTGAGAGGTTGCCCGGCGCCACGTCGGGGAACGCCGCCAGCCCGACGAAGCCGATGATTGAGTACATCGCGATGGTGGTGAACACGCCGATACCGCCGATGGTGAGGAACCGAGAGGTCTTGTCCCGACGGACGGCGAAGACCCGCTGCCACGTCGCCAACGAGACGACGCCCCAGACCCCCAGTCCGAGCGCGTAGGGGAGGAACAGGTCCTCGATGAAGTTCAGATTCGCCATCGAGAGGAACGACGGCGATTTGTCACCGAGGTTGGTCACCATGTTAGCGTAGACGGCACTCGGGCCGCCGGCCTCGAACAGCAACAGCGGAACGAACACCAAGGTGAGCACGATGGCGCTCAGGAACTGCACGAAGTCAGTGGTCATCGAGCCCCAGAGCCCGCTCAGCAGGATGTAGACGGCGATGACCGACATCAGCACCGCCATCACGATGTTGGGGTCGATACCCGTGAGGCCGCCGATGACGGCGCCACCGACGAACAGTTGGATGACGCCGCCCAGCACCATCGTATAGAGGATGACGGCGATGACCGCCAGGTGCGCGCCCTTCCCGAAGCGCTCGATGAAGTACTCGGAGTAGGTCAGCCCCTGCGGGAACAGCTTCCGCATGCGCAGCGCAAACGGGATGACGATGAACGAAGAAAGCACCGCCGGCGCCGCGTACATCCAGATGCCCGCGACGCCGGTGATGCCGACGTACTGTGGGACACCGAGGATGTCGCCGGCCCACATCCACGTCACCGCAAAGGAGGCCGTCGTCAGGCCAACCTGAGCGCGGCCACCCGCCGTGATGAACTCGGAGGTGTCGGAGACGCCCTGGCGCTTGTAGACGAAGTAGCTCAGCGCAATCATCGCCGCCGCCCAGAGGGCCAGCAGGCCGAACCCCACAAGACGGCTAACCATTCGCTATCACCACGGTGGTTACATGTTGCCACATGTTGTCGGTAGCTTCGAGAGCCAGGACAGAAAGGTATTGGTAGCGAGTACCACGGGTATTTTGTGGTCTGCAGACACACAGACTCGTATGTACGACCTCTCACAGCCCCTCGAAACCGGGATGCAGACGTATCCGGGCGATCCCGAGGTTCGGGTCGAGCCGGCGGCGACTTACCCGGAAGATACCTGCCGTGTCGAGGCCGTCTCGTGTGGGAGTCACACCGGCACCCATGTCGACGCTCCCTCCCACACGGAGGCTGATGGGCGCAGCCTCGACAGCTATCCGATATCGGCGTTCGCGCTCGACACCATCCGGGTGGACTGTCGTGACCTCGGCGCTCGGGAGCCGATTCCGGCCGAGCGCGTCCCCGACGGCAAGGACGCAGAGCGTGCTGACTGCGTTGTCTTCTGGACCGGGTGGGACGAGCACTGGGGAAGCAACGAGTATCTCGACCACCCGTCTCTCCCGCCGGTCGCTGCCGAGCGCTGTGCTGAGCAGGGGCTTGCGGTCGGGACGGATACACTCAATCCTGACCCGACGCCAACGGAGAACACTGCATCCGACGAACCGGAGGGGTTCGCGGCCCATCATGCGCTGCTGGGTGCGGACTGTCTGATCTTCGAGAACCTTAGCAACCTCGGCGCGGTGGGCGAGCAGTTCGAACTCCGAGCCTACCCCATCAAACTGGGCGGCGACGGCGCGCCGGTGCGGGCGGTCGGCGTGCCACAGGCGTAGCGATTACACCGCGAACTTCCGCTCCAGCAGCGCCACCAGCAGATTCGCCGCCAGCCGTGAGGTGTTGCCCGCGGGGTCGTGATCGGGCGCGACCTCCATCAGGTCCGCAGCCGCGACAGAATCGTGAGCGCCGAGCGTCTCCATCACCGTGAGCGCCTGGTCAGCCGAGAGGCCACCCGGCTCCGGAGTACCCGTCCCCGGCGCATCGCTCGGGTCCACCGAGTCGATGTCGAAGGTGACGTAGACCGCGTCGGTGCCGTCGGCCGCAGCCTCGACCGCTGCCTCGGTCACGGGGCCGATGCCGCGCTCGTTCACCTCGTTCATTGTGAAGAGGTTCAGCCCCGTCTCGTCGGCGAACTCGAAGAACGCTGGCGACTCGTACCCTCGGATGCCGACCTGCGAGACGTTCGCGTAGTCGGCGAACTCGGAGTCCGCGATGTGGTGGGTCGAGGAGCCGTGGAAATGCTCGCCGAACACCGCCGACTCCGCAACGGTGTCGGTGTGGGCGTCAATCTGGACGAGGCCCACGGAGTCAAGGTCGGCTCCCTCGGCGAAGCCACGAACCGCCGGGAAGGTGCAGTAGTGATCGCCGCCGATGAGCACCGGCATGGTCCCCTGGGCGGCGATGGTTGCGACGTGGGCAGCGATAGAGTCGGCTGTCGTCTCGCAGTCCATCGGGAACACCGGTACGTCGCCGGTATCGACCACCGAGAGGTCGCCGTAATCCACCTGCTCGCCGGTGCGCATGTTGGTCAGCCCCCCCTTGTAGCCCGAGAGGTAGGCCCACCACGCGCTTGCCTCCCGGACAGCATCGGGGCCGTAGCGGGCACCCGGGCGGTTCGACACGGCGCCGTCGTAGGGCGCGCCGAGCACCGCAGCGTCGGCACCGCCAACGTCGTCGATCTCCGCGAGGTCGGCTTTCAGGAACGTGTCGATGCCCGCGTAGGCGAGTTCGACATCGGCGCCAGTCGTGCGGTTGCGGAACTCGGCTGCGCGCGAGCGGTCGGGGCCGCGACTCATCGTTCCGCCTCGATCGCCGCCTCGAGGCCATCGATTGCGCGTTCGAACTGGGTACGGGAGATTGAGAGCGGCGGCTGGATGCGCATCACGTTGGTGTGGAAGCCACCGACCCCCATCACGATGCCGCGCTCCCGAAGATTCCGGCTGACGTGTTTCGCGAGCGTGCTGTCCGGCGCGGGGCCGACGCCCTGCGGGCCAGTCTCGCTCGTGTCGACCAGTTCGACCCCCTGCATCAGGCCGAGCCCGCGCGTCTCGCCCACCACGTCGAAGCGCGCTTCCAGTTCGTCGAGGCGCTCGGCCAGCCACGCGCCCTGGTCGGCGGCGTTGTCGATGAGGCCGTCCTCGAGTTCGGCGATAGTCGCCAGTGCCGCGGCACACGCGACGGGGTTGCCCCCGAACGTCGAGAGGTGGTCGCCCGCCTGGAAGGTGTCTGCCACCTCCGCGCTGGCGGTGAACGCCCCCAGCGGGAGGCCGTTGGCGATGCCCTTGGCCTGCGTGACGATATCCGGTTCCGCCTCGAAATGGTCGACCGCCCAGAAGGAGCCGGTGCGGCCGTAGCCCGACTGCACCTCGTCGGCGATGAGGAGCGCGTCGTGTTCGTGGGCGACTGCCTCGAGTTCGGCGAGCCAGCCCTGCGGCGGGACGATGATGCCGCCCTCGCCCATCACGGGTTCGACGACGATGGCCGCGAGGTCGCCAGCAGTGTGGCTGTCGATGACTCGCTCGACGTTGGTGGCACACGCGTTCGTGCAGGGGCCGCCGTCACAGGACTGACAGCGGTAGCCGTAGGGGGGCTGGATGTGGGCAACATCGTTGATGGTGGGAGCCATACCGGCCTTGTACGCCCGGTTGCCCGTGAGCGCGAGCGAACCCAGCGTGCGGCCGTGGAACCCCATCTCGACGGCGAGCACCTCCTTGCTCCCGGTGTACTTTCGGGCGAGCTTGATGGCGCCCTCGACGGCTTCGGTGCCGGAGTTACAGAAGAAGCTCTTCTGGAGGTCCCCTGGCGTGACCTCGGACAGCCGCTCGGCCAGGTCGGCAACAGGCTGGTTCGGGTGGACGTACGAACAGCCGTGGACGAACTCATCGAGTTGGTCCTTGGCAGCCTCGACGACCCGCTCGTTGCGGTGGCCGGCGTTGGTGACGGCGATACCGGAGAACACGTCGAGATACTCGTTACCGTCGAAATCCTGAACCGTACAGCCCGTCGCACGCTCCAGCGGAACGTCCAGGGATTTCCAGATGGGCATAACGTACTCCTCGTACTGCGATTCAATCGTCGCGTTGGTGGGGTGGTGGTCGTGTTTACTCATGGGTTGGGGTGGGACGGCGGTAGAGTATTGCCATCGTTAGCTACTGTGGGTCAGGTTCACAAAAAGCTTGCTTCGACTCGGTGAACCAGCGATAGACACCCTCTAGACCACAGTTCTCAGCCATTCCCAGCTGTCGCTGTCGGCCGAGGGCCGTCTGAGTGGCGGCAAGGTGTCACCACCTCGAGCGTGGATGTGTGGCCCGAGTCGGCGCGACCCTCCCGTGTGGGAACACCTATCCGTCTCGGGAGAACCCACAGCGTACGGTGGAACAGCCATGCCACGAAACGAGCGATCGACCGCGGTGGTGACCGGACAATGAGCAGCGATGGGGGGCCGACCCTCGACCGACGGACGTTCGACCTGCTTCGGCTCGTCGACGCTAACGAACCCATTGGCTCCATCAGGCTGGTGGAGCTACTCCAACAGCGGGGCTACTCCATCAAGGATCGGACCGTCCGGCTTACCCTCTCGGAACTCGACGAGGCCGGTCTCACGGACAAGGTGCCCGGGAAGGGCCGGCAGCTGACCGCAGCCGGACGGGCGGAGCTCGAGCGCGGCGACGTGTCGGGGCGGCTGGCGCAGGTGCGCGAACGCATCGCGACGCTCCAGAGCCGGGTGAGCTACGACCCGGCCGACGACGCCGGCGACCTGGTGGTCGCTGAGGCCGTGGTTCCCGACGAGCAGTTCGGCGACGCGCTGGCGGACCTGCGGGCACTCGAGGCGGCCGGCATGGGCCCGGTGGTGACCGCCGCGGAGCCGATCGAGGGCGGCTACCGACTCGCGTTCCCCTCATCGGTCACGCTCGACGGGAGCTTGCTCGTCCGGGGAATCCGCTCGGAGCTCCAGACAGCCGGGCTGGTGGAGTACAACCCTGACGCGGGCGCAGTCACGCGCTACGTCGACGCCATCAGCGGCGAGGGATCAACGATGGACGTCGTGCGCCTGCTCATCGAGGCCGACCGCACCGGCGTCGACGCCGTCGTCGAGGGGGAGACGGGCCTCCTCATCGTCGACAATCGTGAGTTCCCGCTCACGCGGTACGACGAGACCAACGGTATCGCCCACGCACTGCGTGAGACACTGGGCGGCGTCCTGAGTATCAGTCGACCCCGGGAGGACGGGCCGTTCCCCGGCGAGGCACCGGGGTGGGATTTCGCCTCGGCCACGTACGCCGGTGTCGGGGAACTCGCGCTCTCGCTCCTCGCTGAGCGTGACCGCCTCCAGGGGTGGGAGACGCTAGCCGGCCTCCGCGCCCGGTCTAAGCTCGTACCCGTCGAAACAGTTCTCGAGAAGCACGCCGACTGAGTCCGCTCAGTTCTCGCGGTGTTCGCCGAGGTCGTCCAGTTCCGCCAGTAGCTCGTCCAGTTCCGCCAGTAGCTCGTCCAGTTCCGCCAGTAGCTCGTCGACGGTTGGCCGGTCGAACGTCGAGCGCCCGCGGTGGACCGCCGCGACGGTCGGGGGCTCGCCGCGGCGGTCCAGGACGACAATCGCCGGCATCCGTCCGAGGAAGTCGCTCCAGTCGCCCAGGAAACCGAACCGGACCGGCTGGTCGTAGGCGTCACCCACCTCGGCGTCCGGGTCCGCCAGCAGCGGGAAGGGCAGGTCGTAGTCGGCCTGCCACTCGGCCACGCGCTCGGGTGGCTCCGGAACGATTGAGACCACCTCCGCACCACGCTCCTGAAACGCTGGGTACTGCTCGGCCAACTGCTGGACCTGCTTCCGACAGTTAGTGCAGTGGTAGTCCCGCTGGAAACAGAGGAGGACGAACCGAACCTCCTCCGGCAGCGCGTCCACGGAGAACGGGTCCGGGCCGGCGCCGAGATTCGGGAGGGAGAAGTCGACGAACGACGGGCTCATAGCCCAAACAAAGAGAGCCCGGCGCAAAACCGTTCCCCCGGGACCGACAGTCACATCGGGATACCGCCGGAAGCTCCGGCCGTGTTCGAGCCGAGTCGGGCCGTCAGGGAGCGCGCGCCGCGGCTCTGGACCCTGTGGGTCGCCGCCCGGCCGTCGCAGGTGGCACTCGTGCTGCTTGTCTATGTCCTCGGCGTGGGGATAGCGACAAACAGCGACCCGTTCGTCATCGAGCCAATCGTGCCCAGCCCCGCGATAGTCGGAACGGGAGCCGCCGCGCTCGTCGCGACGACGGTCGCTGTCCACTATGCCAACGAGTACGCCGACCAGGACACCGACCGGCTGGCCACGCGAATGCCGTTCTCGGGCGGCAGTGGTGCGCTCGTCGCGACGGGACTCCCGCGCTCGTTCCTCCGGGCCGCACTCATTGGCGCCGGAGTCGCGGCAGTCGGAACGCTGGCCCTCGCCGTGTTGAACGGGCTGGCCGACGACGCCGCCCTGCTACTGGTCGTGATTCTCGGGGCCGGGCTGGCCTACTCGCTCCCGCCGACGGCACTGATTCGCCGAGGGGTGGGTGAGGCCGTGAACGCGACGCTTGGGGGCCTGCTCCTGCCGCTCTACGGCGCCGCCGTCCTCGGCTCGCCGACGCCCGCCGCCGCGCGGTCGGTCCTGCCGTTCACGCTGCTGGTGGGCTGTAACCTCCTCGCGACCCATTGGGCCGACCGGGAGGCCGACGCCGCCACGGGGAAGCGAACACTCGCTGTCCGCTGGGGGCCCGGCCGACTCCGCCAGGCGTACGCCACGCTGGCCATCGCCGCCGGCTTCCTCGTGCTAGTGCTCTGGTTCGCCGATGAGATTCCGTCCATCGTCGCCGCCGCCCATCTCGTCCCCGTTCCAGCGCTGGTGTGGGGTTGGGGCACGCTGACCCGCCAACGGTCGCCATTTCCCGCGGTGCTCGCGATGGTTTCGCTCGCGCTCGCCCTGACCGCCGCGTGGTGGCTGACGGGTGCCGGCATCGCACTCCCGGCGTAGCTATTTCCGCCTCGCACCGCTTTCTCCGACGATGACCGAGCAGTCGCCGACGATGCTGTCAGCCGAGTTCCTCAGCGCCGTGCGCCATGGCGAGGAGACGGCTGCGCTGCGGTCGCGGCTGGCAAGCCTGCCCGAGGCCGAAATCGCCGGCTTCTCCCGGGAACGCGCGACGGCGTTCTGGCTCAACGTCTACAACGGCTACGCACAGTACCATCTGGATCGCAAGCCCGCACTCTATGACTCCAAACGGCGATTTTTCGGCGGGAAACGGAGCCGGGTCGCGGGCCACCAGCTCAGCCTCGATGACATCGAACACGGTCTGCTCAGAGGGTCGAAATCAAAATACGGACTGGGCTACCTCCCCCGGCTGTTCCCGAGTGGGTTCGAACGCACCCATCGCCTCGCCGACGCCGACCCGCGTCTCCACTGTGCCCTCAACTGCGGAGCCGCGAGCTGTCCACCTATCCTCGCCTACAGCGCCGATGGCGTCGACGACGAACTTGACGTGGCGACAACGTCGTTTCTCGAAACAGAGACTACCCGTACGGATGGGAGGCTGTACGTCTCGCGGCTACTGCTCTACTACCGCG
>Ga0306888_100180_pt1 | contig 32219 bp, 30 predicted proteins | sample AntDeeMetagen186_FD_190452 | JGI IMG/M metagenome (GOLD analysis project Ga0306888, IMG submission 190452) | Saline lake microbial communities from Deep lake, Antarctica - Metagenome #186 (v2) (version 2) | ecosystem: Environmental > Aquatic > Non-marine Saline and Alkaline > Saline | place...
ACAGCGACAGCTCTCCGTCGATCCGTCCGTAATTCTCTCGTCGAGACCGTCAGTACAACCGCTTCGACACAGAACTCAGGCCGCAGAAACAGCTAGCCGAGGATGCTTTGTGAGGTACTGATACTACACTCAGAGCGCGTTCGGGGTGAAAAGCTACCCCTCCAGTTATCACTGGTGAAATTCGGGTGGTCGAGAACTACTGATTTCGCGCTCGATTCAGCGTTCGTCTCACCACGTGGAGGCCGGGTCTTCCGTCAGTATACCAGACTACCAGTGCCAGCCCGGCGAGGACGAACTCGAGTGCGAGAAACGGCGTCAGTTCCATCGCCGCGAAGTGGCCGACGAAGCTCTTTGGACCGCCGTACTGGATCGCCGGGAGCAACGGCCACCCGAGGTAGGCCAGGACGGCGAACTCGCCGTCGACGATCGCGTGGAGTCCATCGCTGAGGAGGTGCGAGCCGTATCCCAGCATGAACGCTCCGACGAGGTGGACGGCCGCGGGGCGGACCAGTCCAGTCCCGCCGTCGGTCCCGACCTGTCGGGTATCGACCCGCGCGTCGACCGTCCGTGCGACTGCGAACAGCACCAGTCCGACCAGCGTCGCCGTGATCAGCGAGTGGGCCAGTGATCGGCCGTTCGGCAACACCGCGAGTGACCAGGCGAGTGGCTTGTCGATCAGGTCTGGAAACTGGGTGCCTGCGGCGACGGCGACGACAGCGAGCGCCGAGACGCGCCGGTCGATCGCCCGCGCTAGCAGTGAGTAACAGAGGTACCCGACGGCGAGGTGTCCCCACGGCCACATTGTACTGGACTGGAAGCGGCCCGGGGACAATACGCTGTCCCTTCGGGGACCGATCCCGGAATCTTATAGAAAGTGCGAGGCGAAAACCCACGGCTTTAGCCGTGGGATGAAGCCGACAAATGGGAAACAAACCACGCAACGATGACAGTCCGACTCCCTAGCATTTAAGAACCATCGCAACTACATATAAATATGGATGTGCGGCGTACCGTCTCCGTTGCGCTCGATGTGGACAGCCACGACGCCGCACTCCTCGAAGACACCGTCGACACCTTCCTGTGGTGCGCTCAATACGTCTCAGACCACGCTTTCGAGGGTGAATACGTCACCACCAGCAAAACCACGCTGGACGATGAAACCTACGACGACGTGCGCGAAGCGACAGACGGTTTCAACGGTGGGCTGGTGCAAGCCGCTCGCAACAAGGCCGCCGAAGCCTGCAAGAGTGTCGTCGCCAGGTGGAAACAGGGCAAGAAAGCCTCGAAACCCCACTTCACCAGTCCACACGTCGTCTACGACCACCGGACTGCTACCTTCCACGACGAGTACGTGAGCCTCGCCACAGTCGATGGCCGAATTGAAGCCGATTACGTACTGCCAGATGCAAGCAGTGACACGCCCCACGCGGAATACTTCTTTTCTGACGAGTACGAAACCACGGGGGCAGAGCTACACTACACGAGCGGCAACTGGATGCTTCACGTCCACTGCAAGAAGGACGTGGAGAGTGACACGCCGGACGGGGAAACCACCGAGAACGGAACGGTTCTCGGGGTTGACCTCGGCGTGAACAATCTTGCTGTTGCCTCAACTGGCACGTTTTGGACTGGCAACGAGTTCGACCACTGGCGACGAGAATACGAGAAGCGGCGTGGTGAATTGCAGGAACACGGTACCCGATGGGCACACGAGAATATCCAGTCTGTTGGTCGCAAAGAAGACGGTCGGTTCACGCTGACACTCCACCGAATCAGCAACGAACTCGTTGCTGAAGCTTGTGACCACGGGTGTTCACTGATAGCGTTCGAGGACTTGACCGACATTCGTGACCGCACTGGTGCATCGTGGGGACATAAGTGGGCGTTCAACCGGCTCTACGAGTACGTCGAGTACAAGGCCAGAGAGTACGGTATCAGCGTCGCACAGGTGGCTCCTGAGAACACGTCACGGCGGTGTTCTCACTGTGGGTTTACGCACCCGGACAACCGCAACGGTGAGGAGTTCGAGTGCTTGAAATGCGGCTACGAGAATCACGCCGACTACAACGCCGCCAAGAACATCGGTCTACGGTATCTCCGTCGTAACCAAACTGGGGACGGCGGAGGCGCACCCTTGGGCGTGCGCTTGAACAGCGGGACGTTGAACGTGAATGGAGGCTATTCTCCTGCCGATGATTCGGCCAGAACGGGAGTCCACGCTGAATCCCACCCCTTTACGCGTGGATAGCTCAAAGGCCGGTCGTTCGTTCGTTCCCGGCAATGACAACGCCGCGGCGACAACGCTTCGTCGTCGGACAGGTCGCGTGGATGAGCGCGACGATCGTCGCGCTGGCGTTGCTCGGATCGCTGTCGATCGAACTGTTCTTTGTCGTCTCGCTGATCGGCGCCCTGATCGTGATCGAACTGACTGCCCCCCTTCGGCGTGACGCCCCGTTGGCGTGGCGGCTGAAGTGGCTCGTCGTCCTCAGTCTGCTGGGCTTCGCCTACGTCGTGATCAGGCGGATCCTCGAGATCCTCCCGCCGGGGGTGATCTGAGTGAATCTCGACTACCCGCGGGTCGTCCTAGCCGGCTTCGCCGTGGTCATCGCCATCGCACTGCCCGTCGTCGGGAGCACCACCGGCGGCGCTTTCGGCTCCTACAACCCCGCGTGGGACGGCACCAGTGAGTTCCGCTCGCTGGTCGAAGATGCCGACGCGACGATCGCCCGGAGCACGAGCGCCTACAGCACGACCGACCCCGACGGAACCCTGGCCGTGATCCCCTACGAACCGGCCGCGTTCGCGCCTTCCAGTATCAACACGGATGACGCGACGTAACAATTGAGACTGCGCTGTCGGTCCTTGAGGACGACGACGGCGTTGAGTCCGCGGATGACCAGTTGATCATCGGACTGTTGATCGCCCCTCTGGGCTCACCGCCAAAGATCCCGGTAAGCCGTGCTTTGTCACCAACTTCATCCGGGCGAGGATCGGTCTCTCTCGGTCGGCCCAATACAGGGTTACCGAACTGGCCACTCGCTTTCGCGCGGCTAACAATGAACGGTGACTGCGTATCCTCGCTCGATCATTATGAAACTCGATAGACGAGTCCTCCTCAAAGGCCTCGGCGCAACGGTTCTCGGAAGCACGGCGCTGTCCTCCCTGTCGGCCGCGGAGCAACAGCAACTGGCAGCACAGTCCCATACCAACGGCGCCCACCTGGCGGCCGACTTCACCGAAGACAGCCGGATCCTCGGTCTCAGTGACGTGGTGCGCGTCGAGAGCGCATCCGATCCGACCCGCCGCGGTGAAGGTCGGTCGCGCGACCAAAGCGTCTTGCACATCACGTCGCTGCCCGCGGAGGACTCGGACCGCGGCGGCGAGGGACAGGGTCGCGGTGGCGGGCGAGGGAACGACGGCGAGAGCGAGGACGGGACCGACGATGGCGCGTCCGACGATCGCGTGACCTACGACTACGGGTTCTCGATGCTCGGACTCACGGACCGTGAACTCACAGTTCGTGATCTCGCCACGTTCGGCGGCGGATCGGGCTTCGCCTACGAGTGGCTGGTCACCGAGGAGAACGTGTCCGCGGTCGGTACTGAGGACGAAGCGGCTGGTGTCGGCCCCGACGAGGTCTGGCTCATCCTGCGCCAGCCCCCTGCGACGGATCGCGAGACCGGCATCGTCGACGACGCCCTCGCCGGCCGACTGACGGCCGTCATCAGGGAGTTCGAGCAGGATCGGGGTACCGATCAGTGGCACACCCGCGACGTTGGTGTGGAACTCGACGACGACTCCGAGCCCGCCTGGCAGGAATTGACGGTGTCCTCGGGGCTGTTCGAGGACATCGGGGCGACGCCGTTAGCTGCCTACGGTGACGCCGAGGTGCTCGCTGTCGGGGTTGGCCGTGGTGACCCCTACGACGGTCCCTCGGTGCTCGACGCCTACTACCGGAACCTGCAGGTGGCTGGTGAGGAGTACCGGTTCCCGAAGGCTCAGGTTCAGCGTGGATCGGGTCGCGGGAACTAATCTCTCCTCACAGTGCTTCGAGATACCGCTCGACGTACGGATGAAGACGTTCGTACGGGGGGCGGAACACCTCGAATGAACTGTGTTGCTCGTCTCCCGTGATTGCGGGGTCCGCTCGTTCGAACTCACAGCGGTATGCGGTCGCCACGTAGTGTTTCGACTCGACACCGTCGACGTCGGCCGTATCGTAGAAGTGTTCGTATGTGCCGAGGCACTCGCCGACGACGACTGGCTCCCCGAGTTCCTCGTCGGCGACGCGGTCGACGGCGTCGGCGCGTGACTCGTCTTTGAGTACTGTTCCGCCGGGGACGAACCACTCTCCCTTCGCCGGTTCGTTCTCTCGTTTCCCCAGAAGCACACCACCGTCGTGCTCGATGACGAGATCGACCGAGACGATGGGGACGTTCTCCACGATATTCTGCCACTCGTCCGGTGGAATTGGCTTTCGATCGTCGACCATGTTAGCCGAGGTAGTAATCGACGGTCGCCTCGAGACCCTCTTCGAAGGTGTACTCTGGTTCCCAGCCGAGGGCCTCGATCTTCTCGGTTTCGAGTGCGTAGCGCTGGTCGTGACCGGCGCGGTCCTCCACGAATTCGATCAGGTCGTCGTCCGCGCCGACTGCGTCCAGAATCGCCTCGGTAACCTCGAGGTTCGTCTTCTCCGCGTGGCTTCCGATGTTGTAGATCTCGCCGACGGTACCGTCGCGGAGAACGAGGTCGAGTGCACGACAGTTGTCCTCGACGTAGATCCACTCCCGGACGTTCGACCCGTCGCCGTAGACTGGAAGCTTCTCGCCCGCGGCGGCGTTCGTGATGAACTTCGGGATGAGCTTCTCGGGGTGTTGTCGAGGCCCGAAGTTGTTGGAGGTGCGCGTGACGAGCACTGGGAGGTCGTGGGTCGTCTGAAAGCACTGGGCGAGGTGGTCAGCGCCTGCTTTCGTGGCAGCGTAGGGATTCCGTGGCTCGAGTGGGTCGTCTTCCGAGAACTTTCCGTTCAGAACCTGGCCGTACACTTCGTCAGTCGAGATCTGGACGAACCGCTCGATGTCCGCATCCTTGGCGGCGTCGAGCAGCGTCTGGGTCCCCTGGACGTTCGTCGAGACGAACGGTTCTGCACCGCCGATCGATCGATCCACGTGCGACTCCGCCGCGAAGTTAACGATCGCGTCGACGTCGGTGACGAGATCAGTGACCAGTTCTCGATCGCGGATGTCCCCCTCGACGAACTCGTGACGCGGGTCGTCGAGCACGCCGTCGAGGTTCTCGCGAGAGCCCGCGTACGTCAACGCGTCCAGCGTGACAACTTCGTCGTCCTCGTGCTCGGCGAGCACGTGGTGAACGAAGTTCGATCCGATGAAGCCAGCGCCGCCAGTGACGAGAATTCGCATGTCGATGTCTCGTTCGCAGCACCTATTTACATTACTGTCGGAACAGGACACTATGCGCCTCCTCGTCGTCGGAGCCAACGGACTCCTCGGCAGTAACGTCGTCCGGGAGGGCCAGCAACGCGGCTGGTCCATCGCCGGGACATACCACTCGACACAGCCAGCGTTCGAGATCCCCCTCACCCCGCTCGACCTCGGTGAGTCCGACACGTTCGACGACATCCTGGATCGACACGATCCGGACGTGGTCGTCAACTGCGCCGCGATGACGGACGTCGACGGCTGTGAAACGGACCCCGAATCAGCACACTCGCTCAACGGTGACGCACCTGGTACGATCGCTGCACAGTGTGCTGCGAGGGGTATCGAATTCGTCCACGTGTCGACGGACTACGTCTTCGACGGCACTGAGCGTGATCCGTACAGCGAGTCGGCAGATCCCAACCCGGTACAGGTGTACGGGGAATCGAAGTTTGCCGGCGAGCGAGCGGTCCGTGAGGAAGTCCCGGACGCGCTCGTCGCTCGCCTCTCGTTCGTCTGGGGCATCCATCGAAGCCGTGGCGACCTCACCGGGTTCCCCGCCTGGGTTCGCGACCGTCTCCAGGCTGGCGAAGACGTTCCGCTGTTTACCGACCAGTGGGTGACGCCGACGCGTGCGGGTCAGGCGGCCGAAACACTGCTCGACCTGATCGCGCAGGACGCGGGCGGTCTCGTTCACGTTGCGTGTTCGTCGTGCGTTACTCCCTACGAGTTCGGGGCGGAGATTGCCGAGCACGTCGGTGCTGACGAGGAGCTGCTCAGTGAGGGATCGATGGCGGACGTCGAACGGGACGCACCCCGACCGACGTACAGTTGCCTCGACGTCGGCACCGTGGAATCGACGCTCGACCGTCCGCAGCCGACGTTACGCGAGGATATCGAAGCTGTCGGGGACGTACTCCGTTAGAGCTGGTAGCGATCCCGGTTTTCCAAGAAGTAGTCGCGTGCGTCCTCTGGGAGGTCTTCGAAGCGGAGGACTGCCTGACAGTCGAGGCCGGGACACTTCATCACACGGTCGGATTCGAGTTCGTTCGCGGCGACGACGGTGCCACAGTCCGGACAGGTGTGAGTGATGATACGCATCGTTAGAGTTTGAGCTGGGAGTTCTCTCCGACGACGAGACGACGGCCCTCAGGAAGGAGTTCCTCAGCGCTCTCGACGTTCGCGTTACGGCCGAGGAGGCTATCGACGATACGCCCGTTCGCCGTGATCTCAGAGTCGCCGATGACGACGCTATTCTCGATGTGAATATCCTCCAACGTGGAGTTCGCACCAATCGAGGTGTATGGACCGACGTACGTTCCGCTCTTGATAGTCGTGTGCTCCGCGATCGAGACGGGACCACGGACGACGGCACCGTCTTCTATGACCGAGGTGTCCGCGAGTTCGATTCGGCCGTCGGTCTCCGCGCCGTCTTCGACGACACCCGCTGTGGTCAGTTCCGTGTCCTCGAGGACGAGCCGATTCGCTTCGAGGATGTCCTCGGGCTTCCCGGTGTCCTTCCACCAGCCCGTCACGACGTGGGAGTCGATTTCGTAGCCGTCTTCAAGGAGATGCTGGATCGCGTCCGTGATCTCGAGTTCGCCACGCCACGACGGCTCGAGCTCGTCGATGGCATCGAAGACCGCCGGCGAGAAGACGTACATCCCGATCAACGCGAGGTTCGTCGGCGGTTCGTCGGGTTTCTCGATCAACTGGGTGACGTTCCCACGGTCGTCGACGTCGGCGATCCCGAACGCCCGTGGATCGTCGACTTCCTGCAGGGCGATCCCGGCACCGTAATCGCCGACCTCGAAGCTCTCGACGAGGTCGGTGATGCCCGACTTGAGGATGTTGTCCCCGAGGTACATCACGAAGTCGTCGTCACCGACGAAATCCCGTGCACACCCAGCCGCGTGGGCGAGCCCCAGCGGGTTCCCCTGGATGATGTACGTGATGTCGACGCCGTAGTCGGAGCCGTCTCCGAGAAGATCTTGGATTTCTTTGCGGCCCTTGTTGCCGAGGATGATGCCGATTTCAGTGATGCCGGCTTCCTTCAGGTCCTCGATCGCGTACTCGAGGACGGGCTTGTTCGCGACCGGGACGAGTTGTTTCGGTCCTGTGTGGGTGATCGGCCGGAGACGTGATCCGGTCCCCCCAGAGAGTAAGACACCTTTCATTGTTACTCGTGGGGTGGTTCCTCCCAGTCTAAAGGTATTTTGTCGGTATCGTAGGGAATGCGTTCCTCGTCGGGGTCCTCGTAGTCGTAGAGCTCCGTCGGATAGTTGATCAGCAGTGACGGCTCGTCACCGATCGCCTTGAATCCGTGCCAGCAATCCCCCGGGATCCTGATCAGCTGCTGGTTGTGCTCGCCGATGACGAACGTGTTCAGCTGGCCCTGCGTCGGCGAGTCTTCTCTATCGTCGTAGACGCCGACCTTGATGCGTCCCTGCGGGCAGATGAAGTGATCGATCTGTCCTTCGAGGTGTCTGTGCCACGCCCGGATGATTCCCGGATACGTCATCGAGTAGTAGGACATCGCCGGATCGATTCCGTACTCGTCCCAGTCCTCGCGAAAGACTTCGACGAGGTGGCCGCGTTCGTCCGTATTGACCTGGAGATCGCGGACTTCGAGGTCGTGTATGCGTGTCATCCTACGACCACCTGTCTGGGCAGCCATCTTAGAACTGATGATTGTCAGTGAACTTCACCAGAAGAGATGCGATATCTAGTGGGCGATTCTCACGAAGGTAATTAATCAATCGCACAGGGGTCACTTTCCAAACTACCTACCGCTGTCGATCTAGTACACTCCCCACCCTAGCGACAGGAGTTATAATACTCAAAAAAATTATATAATATTCTTATTAATTCCCATACGACATATACAGTGGGGCGATCAAGAAGGCGGTGATGTTGATCATAGCGTGGATTCCAGTGATAAACCACATATTCCGAGAGGTTGCATATATCCAGCCAAGGAAGATCGAAACTGTACCAGCAAACACAATGTCCATTGGTGCTAGCCAGACGCTGTGCATGAATCCGAACAGGACACTTACACCAATGATTGCGGGCCATTGACCGAATACCTCCCCAGCCCATCGTTGTATAAGGCCTCTGAAAATAACTTCTTCAACGAAACCGACTAGGAGACCGGTTACAAGAATAACTAAAACATAGTTTTTGATATTAGGTTCGTATTGTAGTGGCTCGAGAGAGAAGAAAAACTGAATCAAACCGAATCCAGCGCCGATAACCATCCCAGGAACAAACCTTCGAGCATCACTTACTGTAAGTCCCAGATCGTTCAGTGATAGGTCCTGAGAACGAACGATCTGCCATGTACTCATGAGAATAAACAGATAAATAATTCCGAGAAATACAAGTGAATTATCTGTGAACGTTGGGATTCCGAGATTGAAGATGCGCAGAATTGGAACAAGAATAAGTGATTGAAACAGAAGTGCAACAGGATCTTCAAACTGGTAGACAAACAGAATAAGAGTTATGACGGTGAGCGTGTGGACTAACAGTCCGATATCGCCGTAGCGGAATAGAATGAGTGTTTCAGCGGCAAGCAGCAATATTGCCACCACAACAAAAGCGAACCCGCCCTCGAAGTCGAAACGAGGTGAGAACCTTGCCCAAGCAGCGCGCTGGTCGGACACAGTCTTTGTGTCCAGTCGTACGATATTAAATCTGGGTATCCGTGTTCGGTTAAGCAGCGGAACCGATAGACGTCATCATCGGGGCTGTATCCACCGCTGTGGCCAACATTTGGTTAATCGCATCCATCCTCGTGTAAATGGGCAGTTCCTCGGTTCGGACTTATTCTAACCACTGAGGAGGCCGTCCAATTCTTCAGTAACCGGCTCTATATAATCTGCGTAATGTCTCCGGACTAATTCAACAAGAGGCGGATTGCAGTGTGCCACGACGAGCGTCATTCGGTTACAGCGGCCATACCAGACTCTTTTAGAATTGTTGAATCTCTGTCGACTTTCCGCACTACAGTCTCGACAAGAGCCTTCCTACAGATTACCTTGAGATGCCACTCAACAACGATTTCAATAGTTCGTACGAAATGTTCTCATCCCCGGATCAACAAATTTGACAGCTTCTGTCATTGACGGGGCAGTCCTCATGAATTGTCGCTTTTGTCCAGGTAGAGGAACTAAAACTCTCGGTTCTACTGATTTACCGTCTATCTGCCGGTCACATTCACCCAAAGATAGGTTTCCCGATAGGGTTCATTTAGGCCAGAACCAGATTCATGTAGCTCAAACATTAATTGCAGGCTATCGCCTGTTGTCGGAATTGAAGTATTGATTGGAACGACAGTTCGATCATTGGCAGTCAATGAGATACTAAGTCGTTGAAGTACCTCTCGCTCAATTACCTCTGCATCTTTGGACCGCTCAGTTGTCTGCTGCACGGCAACGAGAAGAACGTAGCTTTTCGACTCGGCTTCGTTATTTTTGATTCCAACACCAATTCTCTCTGGTTGGCCTTGAACGAACTCAGTGGGATAGCCTGATGCCACGAAGGCCCCTGTTTGGTTTTCAGACAGGAGATAAAACTCCGTTGAGGCACTAGACCCACTTGGACTTGATACCGCGTAGACTGCGGCACCGCTTGCGAGGAGTAGAGCGATTACGATTAACCCTGTCAATAGCAGCGTAAATCGATCTATTTCCCTAAAACCCTGAATAGACACTTCTAGAGACGGAATTTCGTCGCTTATACAGAACCTACGTTCTGGTGGTATCGAGAGACGTCGCCACACAGCCACGCTTGAAAGCAGGATTGTTATTCCGCAAAGTCCTATAGCAATTGGTACTCGCTTAATTCCGATTCCACTATGTTGGAGAGCTATTGCCAGAGCTGGGACAATGACGATACTTAGCGCCACGCTGAGAATAACTCGACTGAGAAGCGCTTGGCCGGAATCGCTATTAGGTGGTCTTTCCGCAAATATGATCGAGATCAATATATATCCTGGGAGAAACAACGCCAGTAAAACCCCGAGAATAAATCTGAGTGGAGATAAGACAAAATGGTCTGAAAATGTAACAAAAAGTGCGAGGATCGCCAATAAATCCGTGGCTAAAAGGTCTTGAACCGATGATTTATTCGACCGTATCCTAAGTAAGTGATTGATCATAACTATAGTTGAAAATTTGCTGATGGAAACCGGTCGATATCACTGCTGAGAGGAGCATAATGCTCAAACGACACTCTGGCGTACCAGACTCTCCTATTGTACTATATGTATTGGTTGAATTCATCGTATATGGTGGCGATTTCTTCTATAGTGTTGTCTAAAGAATATCTATCAATCATGTAATTGCGTGGTGACCACTCGGTTGTCAAACCTCGCTCGATACCATCGATCAATTGTGCTCGATCTCCGGGTGGCACAATCACTCCACCATCCCCGACCACTGTTCGTACGCCGGGAATATCGGTCGTAACAACGGGCGTCCCACAGGCCATCGCTTCCAACAATACTATGCCAAACGCCTCTCCTCTGTCCGCTTTTGAAGGTAACACAAACAGATCGGCAGCAGAGTAGTAAGCCGGTAAGGATTCATCCGTGACATAACCTGGGAAATCAACGGAGTTCTCGACTCCTTCTCTGCGTGCTTTTTGTTGCAGGTCCGACACCCGGTCGCCACTACCAACGAGTACGAGACGATCCACTGCGTCGGTTCGTGCGACGGCTTCGATTAACAGATCAACGTCTTTATAAAAGTGATGTCGCTCCATCGCTCCGACGAACAGGCAGACATTCTCGTCGTCGTTCCAGCCGAGGCGTTCGCGCGCTCCTCTAACGGGTCGGTAATGGTCCGTGTCCACTCCTAGTGGGACTGGAGTTACTCTCTCAACGTTGCGCTGAAAGACATCGTACCCATCGACGTAATCGAGTGTTGTCGGAACAATTCGGTCGGCAATGTCGAGACACCGATCGTACACCTCTGACTCGTATAGATTGTAGAGGGTGTTATCTCGAGCATCGTACATATGTGCAGTGATAATCAACGGAATTGACCGGACTTTGCTCGCCAGCGCCGCGAATTCGAGCCCAAAGTGAAACGGGGCATGTACGTGTATCAGGTCGTACTCAAGCGTAAAGAGACGGTGCAGGAGTCCTGGTGCGAAGGTGCTCTTGTAAACTGACAGTAGCGGACGTTCCCGATAGACCTTATCATCGTGTCCGACCCCGTTGCGATCAGGGGTGAGTACTACTGGCTCGTAACCATGTTCCGGTAATCGTTCCACAAGGTTAGCAACGTGGTCTTCAATGCCACCAACGACTGGTGGATAGCTTGGTGTCATCTGCAGCACCCGCGTAGACATCATAGGAAATCACTCACAAGAAGCATAAGAATCACCCGGTTTTCAGACAATACCGATCAACTTGAGTTGATGGCTGTGCTATCTGTATCACACAACTATCGTGTTGCGAGCCAATGCCAAGGGCGATACACAAGTCGAATCAGTGGGTCAAGCACCGGACGAATCGGCTTTGGGACTCCCAGCTGATCAAGCGGTAATCCAACATCCATGTCAGCCAGTAATTCCTGATCCGAGCGCTCACGTAATGCCTGAACTGAACGCGATGTTTCATTGATGGAGTTTCGATGACTCACGAGCCACATCCACGAGTTTGCTTTCTTTCGGAGACTCTTCATTCCACTATTAGCCGCCCAGACCCAGACAAGCAGTTCTGTGAGGAGCAGTGCAGGCAGCAACAGTAGCAATGTCTGGACACGAAGATGCTTCATGAGTACGAGATACCGGTTTCTCTCCACACGAAATAGCTTCTGTCCGGAGAGAGATAGGTTGTACTTGTGGTAGACGACGGATTTGGGGACATAGACAATGTCGTATCCCGCAAGACGCGCGCGCCAAGAGAGGTCAAGGTCCTCGTAGTACATCTGAAAGTGCTCGTCGAACCCGCCGATCCGGTCATAGACTTCACGGCGCATCGCGAATGAACACCCCGACATAGCCGACACTCGCTCACGATCAGGGAACGCGTCGACAGGGGCATCCAGCCCGCGACAGAATCCCAGTCCAGTGTAGTGGGCGAGGTTCCCACAGGTGTTGAGCCGTGATCGGTCCTCAAACCGGATGATCCGCGAGGTCGTCAGTCCTACCGTCTGATCGTTCTCTAATGGGACGAGTAGGTGTTCAAGCCAGTCTGGCTCGACCTCGACATCTGGATTGAGTACTACAAGATACTCTCCCCGTGCGAGTTTAAAACCATCATTGTTTCCACCAGGATACCATCGATTTTCATCATTGGCAAGGACTCTGATCTCAGGGAACTGTTCACGGACGTAATTGACGCTATCGTCGTCCGAATCATTGTCGACGAGAATCACCTCATAATTATCATGGGTCTGATTACAGACGGTCGGGAGACAGTCCTCGAGATCATCTCTACCATTGTAGTTGACAATTATGACACTTGCTCGGATATTTCCTTTACTCATAGGTTAGTGAAGTTGACCCACGACATTGGATATGCGGATCCCTGTCCGATATGTCTAATACTTATAGATCTCACCTCAAAATATTGAATATAGTCCATATATCAAACTCTTCCGTGTTATTCTCCGCAGTAAATATTTTCTAAATGATTTACTACTTCAGTCCACGAAAGGTCACTGACTGACTCCTTGGCATTTTTGTTCAAGCGCTCTCCATCATCCTTTCTGATTTGTTGTAATGCATTAACAAGACTATTAGCCTCATTGGGATCGTAAATAACACCATTGTATCCGTCTTCAATTCTTTCCGGTCCGATACCGACTGGAGTCATCACAACTGGCGTCCCGTAATTAAGTGCTTCGACAACTACCTGTCCATAGGTTTCATATTCTGATGGCAATACTAGAGCGTCGCTTGTTGCATATGTATCTGCGAGTTCCTGTTCAGAAATGAATCCGGTAAATTCGAACGCTTCCTCATTTTGATCTACGATGTCGGCGATTTCATCCGGCCATTCGTACCACCGCTCTTGTTCACCAACCACAATACAACGGACCGAGCCTCCACTTACTCTAAGTTGTTCAATCGCTTGTAGTAGTTCATTAACTCCTTTATGAGAGTCCAGACGGCCAACATATAAAATCTCGGTTGATTCCGCAGTATTGTTGGGTCCGTTCATCTTTAGCGGTTCGGTGTCTGTTATCGGAGGAATATCAAGTCGGTCGATTTGACAATCGCTCAGGTCGAACGATCGATCGAGTTCCTGCAGTTCGAACTTTGAGGATACGATTAGTCGGTCATACTGCTCTAAAACTCGTTGAAGGAGAAACTGATCGTAGATCCGTTTCAGAGTCTGGTGGGTCTGTACACGAGGGGAGTGGTATGTAGTGGTGAGTACTGTTCGCGTCGACCCAGATAGAGTCTTTGCGATCGCTCCAACAACCGCGGAGAACATTGACGCGTTGACGGCGTGGACTGCATCGAACGAGCGAAGTTCACGAAGGATTTTCGGCCGAAAGATGCCGGGCCATGCGAAATAACCGAACTCTTCGGGGACCGCGTTTTGGAATTCACGAACGTCAAATGGGGTGTTTCTTTCTCCATCAGCGACAGTCGTGTATACAGTCACATCATGTCCCCGCTGGTGTAATTCTGTGGCCAGTCGCTCGCTGTACAGTTCATTCCCTCCCATCTCTGGTGGAAATCGGTGTGCTGCGATGCAGATCCTCACTCTTGTTCCCCCCTCAGTGCATCGTTAAATTCATCCAGTGTGCGGTACTCATCGTAGCGATAGAATTGGGTTTGCCCATTGGAGTAGATCAGGTGTGCATCGTCTACCGGTGGGTGCGGGACTCCAGCAGCGTTTGCAAGCTCTTCCATCGTTGAAGATCGCATCACTACGTGCGTAGCCAAGTCAACACCGGCAATATCGTATGTGTTTTGTACCGGTTTCTCAGGATATCTGATAGTGTAGCCTGTTCTTATCCGCTCGTTATATCCAACCCATACATAGTCCTCACTCGTATGCGTGTTTATCCAATCCATTCCCTTTTGTTCTTCCTGTGTACTGAATATCCAGTTTGTGGAAATAGCTGGATCACTTGACGCTTTGATGGTCGCTGCTCCAGCGAAGCCAACGAGGGACACTACTAATAGAATCGTGAATATCAAACTGATCGCTTTCGGTTTACTGATGGCTTTAGACACCACTGCTTCAAATACTGAATAAAAATCACCATTGGTGATTATGCCGGTTGTTTGTTCTTCGGATTCCTCTTCAGTCGGTTTCGACATCCATCGATACGACCTGATTACAGCGCTCGCTGTAAGTATGATAGATATGAAACCTATGATTGGGAGTACTCGTAACTGCATATTGGTTCCGACTAAGATCCCAAGTTGGTCAACGATCACGGCCCCGAACAACTGGAGGCTAAACACACCGAACAGGATCAGAACAAAGATCTCTCCGATCGGAAGTTCATTGGCAACGTCAATTTTGAGTATCTTATAACCCCGATACAACCAGGTTAGACCAGCTATCGGGAACACGATCAAGTAAAAGCTGATCAGTACAAGATAAGTACCGAAGGACTGCCACTCAGTAAACACCGTCTGGTACGGCTGTGTCCCGGTCGCGCTCGGAGCGTTCCCGAGAAGCAAAGACATTCCTTGGATGATCGACGGACCGAGACTGAATAGGAAACTTCGTGACGGTGGATAGACAAATAGAACAGTAAATATGAGCATGACGAACGAAATCAAGACGGTGTAGCTCAGTCGTCGCAATTCGATATCGTGACCGAAATATATCATCAGTAGTGCTGTTCCGAACACACTCGTACCGATAGCGACGATGAATGCGGAAGAAAAGAACACATTGTAGAATATCATACCGAACACGAAAAAATAGCTCAGAAGGATGTACTGAACCTTAACCTCTCCTTCACGGCGTCTGAACGACTGGTACAGAGTAAACAGTGTGAGAAAGATCAGTGCATAGGTGAACTTCTCGTGTGTCGACCGAAACGTACTGAACAGGAGAAACGGATGCATGAACAATAACAGCGCCCCAAAGATAGCGGTCCGTCGGTCATACATGGCGCGAATCGCTAAGTAGCCCGCGCCCAGTGTCAATAGGAGGCCAAACGGCATCACGTACAGCTGGAGTACAGGCACGGATACACCCGTTAGAAGAGAAAGTGCCCCGACGAGAGCAGGATACCCGAATCCGTTTGAGTAGTTCGGGCCCTCGGTGACAGTTCCGGTCTCAACGACGCTATTTGCGGCGTTGGTGAACACCGCAACGTCGACGATCGAAAAAACTCCGTTGTACCGGACCAGAAAATACATGACCAGAGAGAGAGCGAACAGCGCGACGAAACCGAGTGCGAGGGTCTCGTGGGATCTCCGCTCAAGATTCATAGAATAGTTGCCTCCAAGTGATGATGACGCTTAAAAAGACGACTACCAACAAACCAACCGCCGCTGGAACGCTCATCATGCCGTTCGTGAAACGATCGAAGAGGTTTGAGTTGACAGGATCGATACCGACATCTATTCGAGTCACATCCCCACTGGAACGATGACTCAACACCACAGATGCGTTTTCGACGTTACTCTGTGGCCACCACTTCATTTGGACTATCTTTGTCTGCTTGCCATCTATATTTACAGTTTGTTCTTTGACCACTGATCCATCGACCTGAATTGTAAGCGTGGCCTCTGTGGCATCTTCCCATCCTTTGTTTGTTACTGTTGCTTCAACAACCCTTTGATCGCTCGGGCCGGCATTTTTAGGCGTGATTTGGACTGTTGATATATTCAGCCTTGGGGACGTCCGCTCATAGATTTCGATACCGGATGAATCAAGAACAAGTACGATTGGCGTCTCAGGCTCGAACGACCGCCCGTTGTATGAGAGTTCCTCCTCAACCGTGGCGTACACACGCACCGAACTATTGGTGGTCGTTCCTTTGGTTGCTGTTAACTCCGGGAATTCGGACAGTCGGCCATTTGTACTGTTCACGATCGATCGAAGGTCAGTCCGGTTGGTGTCCGGTTGTGTACCGATCGTTTTTCTGAGATTCTTCCATTCTGCTGTCGTCGTCGGAACTGAGGTAACGAAAGAAGATTCGTTCACAGTGCCTTGATTAACGACGGTCCGATTACGTGTGGTGTATATGAGTCCATGTTCTGACGCGTACAGGGAGCTGTTGGTTCCATCAGATACACGTCTCCATCGGTCAACGTACGGATCGTTGTCAAAGTCCTTGTAGGTTACTCGTCCCTCGCTATGGTTCCAGTATCCGTAGGACATTCCGTGTAAGTGGAGCTGTTCGTCAATCGGGCTGTAGTAGAGTTGGGGAGTCTTACGATAAGTATCTGCAGCTTCTAACCTGTATCCAGGAGCCGTGTTCGGAAATAGTCGCCCTTCTTTCGACTGGAGTCCTAGCGCAGCTTGGCGAGCCTCATCGTTGTAATCTCCTTCGTAAATCCCTTCTGTGCTTTTGAAGCCGTCCGGTCTAACGACGAAGACTGCACTCCGCCAGACTTGATCAGAAACCCACGTGGGGAGGACCTCGTAGCCCGGATTTGGATACCGATACGAGCCAAGCCGAGTGATGTTTTCGTAGCGTGCCGTTCCAATCCCACCGAATTTGTACTCCCATTCTCCGTCGTTGTCCTGATCCCAAGAGTACCGTAACTCTCCTGACGTCGTCGGAGATTTCCTCGCATAGGACCCTGGACCACGTCGACTCCCCTGTGGGTAATATACCATTCGTACCTGTGATTCTGGCCGGGAATCGTTGTCCTCGGCGAGATCGTAAAACGCAAACGGATATTCGAAAGAGAGTGGTAAGGCGTTCTGGCGGGATAACCGATCTATGGAATATATAAAATAGTTATCTTCGTCACCGCGAGAGGCGACGAACTCTCCAACCATGTTTACTCGTCCGTCATCCCAGTCGATTTTGATTGGAGGTGATGCTTCACCATACGGTTTGGTGTACCCACCCTCTGTACCGACGTATGGCCATAGAATACCATCGTTCGGCGATAGGACCGCTTCATCACCACGATTTACTGTGAGCTCGGTTCGAACCTGCCCTGCGCTCTGTGGGAGATTAGTTCGGATCTGTCGAATTGAATAGTCAGGCACACCGTCGTCGTCAACATCCGAGACGTTGATGTCTGTCTCAATCCTGTCGGTGATATCCTTGTACTGTGCCCAAGTGAACGACGAGCGGACGGGGTCCGTGACGTTCAGGCGCAGATCGTAGGAGATTTGCCCATTTTCCATCCAAGGTTCGAGTGAGCGGACAGCAAGAGCGGGTGAGTCCGGTTGTTCGAGTTCGAAGTGATCTGAGTCGAGTTGGTATGAGAGTTCGTCTGTATGATCGTCATAAAGCTTAGCAACGAACGAGTCACTCTTCGTCTGGAAATCGATTACCAATTCCGGCTGTCCATCACTCTCAGCGTCGTAAACAAAGAGGTCGTTTCGATAATCAACTGCGTTACGCCAGTCACCGGCTCGAGTCATATCTTCACCGCGATCATAGATAATCACCTGGTCAGTTGTTCCATCTTCGGTAAAATCAAACTCAATTCGGAGAATTTCGGGAGAGTTGTCATCGTCGAGATCGGTGTACTCCAGATCATTCTGCTCTGCCAAGATCCGGCTTGGGGTCGCATCATTTGGTGTGCCTCCCACTGGAAGTGTGGCAATCGTGAGTACAAGCAGAAGAAAATAAACGAACAACCGAGGGTCTGAACTCATTTTATGATCGTTAGTGCTGACGGTATTTTAAATGATCTAATGACGACTGGCAGGTTTTTGGTACTTTATTATGTGGAGTTAATAAATTCATAGCCTTACGTGTAACCAAGTGCATCTAATCGATTTTGAACTTCTTTTTCGGTAGCTTGATCATCAGTTAGGTGTTCGCTGGGCTCATATTCTCCCGAATCTTCTGCCCTCGTAACACACCAAGGTACCCATCGAAGCACTGGATGAATAATCCCTGCCTTGTGACCGGTCATTCCTAGTTCACCAAACATTTCTCCATGATCTGCTGTGATCACTACTTTCTTAGCATCTGTATTGGATAACAACGTCTCCACATGATCAAGTACAAAGCGGAGGTTATCAAGATAGTCTTGCCAAACCCTGTGTTTATTACCTGTCTGACGGAGGTATTTAAATGGCCGTCTGTGACGATCTTTATATGATTCGCTTTGACTATAGGCGTAAAGATATGGTTTGTGTGGTTGCATATAGTGAACTAGTAACCGGTTTGCATCTGACTTCCGGGCCGTGCGAATTGCTACATCTGTTACTACTTCCGGGTGTAATTGATCAACAGGGTCCCCAACGATTTGCTTGAAAAGTGGTGTGAATGTGTGAAAATCATCGCTATTTAATTTGTCTCTAGATAAATATTTATGAAACAAGTCTGATTTATATGCGATTGATTTTTCAGATTCTAAGTACCGAAGATAATCTCGATCTTCTTCTGCTAATTGTTCAGCAAAAGAATTGGCTGTTATATATGCTGTCTCTGCTACTTCACTTTGGTACTTCTCAGTGAACGTATGATCGACCCATTCCTTTGATGTGCCTGCTATTGACATGACCGAATCGACCTCTTTAATGTAGTCATATTCGGGTGCTACCTCCCGGAGAGCATCAACTCTACAAGCATCCAAAATAATGAGAGCATCCCAATCCTCTTCATAGATATTCTTGCCTAAAGGGTACCATGATGTACCAGTGATCCACAGAACGGTATACAAACCGAGAATTTCAAGTGCAAATCGATGTGCTCCACGCTGTATCAATTCTCTATTTTTCATACACTCTAATAGGGTCTCTACTACCTTAATCCAAGGGTTTCTATCAATACTGGGAAAGTAACTCGTCTAAACGGTATTTGAAATATCTCTAAATGAGATCTGGTTGTAGAGTCTATATTAGCGATAACCTAGTGCCTCTAATCGGTCTTCGACCATTTTATCAGATATTTTTTCTTGAGTTATCGGCGAATCACTAGAAATTATTGGCCTTTCACCTGTTTCGTAGACGTGCCATGGAACTATGACCAATGGGTCAACCCAATATTTAGAGTAATGCCCATAGTCTACCATAGGAATTGGACCCACTTTGTCGCCGAGAAGTTCCCCATGGTCGGCAGTCACAACCATTCGGCCAGAAAAAGATTTGAACAATTCGATAACAAGATCGAGCCCATATTCAAGTGTCTCTTCATACGCGACTCGTAGTTCTGCAGTAGTAGCGTTGTGATCTCCTGCCGTCATTTTGTCGAACAGGTGGTGGCCTTGATCTGTAAATACGCGTTCTGCTGTCTCTCCCCTGTAGGGATGATGGGGATTCACCAAATGAGTAATAAGTCGCTTATTTGGATGTTCCTTGCTGAGCTCTATCGCCGTATCGACTGCTTCTCGATCTGATTCAGTGAATTGTGATTGGAAGAATTCAGTTCCTAATTCGTCTTTGAGTTGGAAGAACCAGCTATTCGACGACACGTATATTGTATCGTGGTGATTTTTGTCCGAAAAGTTCGATTCTAGAAATTCTGTCGTCGTACCCGCTCTGGACTGCACCTTTCTGGTTGTTCCTGGTAGATCGTTCTGATCTACAAAAACGTCATATCGACATGCATCTAGGATTATTAGTCGATCCCAATCCTGTTTGATGATATTAATTCCGTTTGCATTGTAAGGCTGGGTTCCCAATCGGCTATGATAGAGTCGATTTATATGGCGTGGGATAACATGTGGATATTTCCGGATCAACCGAATTTTGTCAAGCATAATGGCAGTACCTCGTCGTGAATATTTAGTGTTATTGTAGTTCGCGGATCGTGTTCAGTTAAGCGTATCAGCCGAGCGGGGGGTTTATTCTGGAAAAAGACAGAAATCAGCCCTCTTGTCGTTGTAGAGAGTAGATTGATTTGGATTTTGTGGGACAAGAGTGAACCCCCTGCCATCGAGCACTACGTAATCAGTCCACAACGTTCGGCTCGACAGTTGGTTCTACGCGCGGCGACACATGGCCGTGACGGTGTTTTCGGCTATTAAGCCTCAATTCGAGTCTGCTGGTGACCCAAGCGCTTGTTCTACGAATACTGTTGTTGACGGTCACCGTCCGTAACCCCGAGCAAGTACTCAACTGGCAGCCACGATAATGGTTAATTAGCAATATCGGTTATTAATACTATAGTATTTTATGAAAATACAGAATATATATCAATAAGGTGTGGAAATTTTCACTATCTCAAAAAACCTAGCGGAATAATTGCTGAGCCGTATCAGTCATTAACTCCCTAAGAGAAGGGAAAGCAAGTGTAAGTAGTATATATATTAATGTTCCAATTATTATCGTAGCAGTAAGGGATAGAATTGAATCAGCACTTATTATCATCTTCATTACTAGCACACACATCAACATTCCACTTGAAGCAGCTACCATCCCACCAATTTGATTGTATGGAATTCGAATAGACACAAAATTTGATAGGTATTTCGCATGAATGATAGTGTTCATGCTGAAAGATATAGTGGTCGCAACAGCTGCACCTATTATTCCATACTTCCAAATAAGAACAAGATTCAATAACACGTTTAGGACTAACGCGATGACAGTGGCCTTCGCTGCTAGTTTTGGTTGATCAATTGCTTGAAGCGACCGGCCCAAAATAACGTGAGCTCCTTGGAATAATTTTTCACCCATGAGTATAATTAATACTATGCCAGCTGTAGCGTATTCCTCTCCGAAAATCACTCCCAGAATTTCTGTGGATAGCACAAGGCTGCCGAAAAACGCAGGAATAACTAAAAACAGTGACATAGCTGTTCCTCTCGATATTAACTCCTCAATTTGTTCTTTTTTACCTTCAGCGTGCCACTGGCTGATCTGTGGAAAAATTGACTGTCCGACTGCTCTACTTAGTAAGATAACAATGATCGTGATCCTCCACGCAAGTTCGTACTCGCTTACGTGGGATTGTGTAAGGAATAGGCTGATGACAGCAACATCCACCCAACTATAAAAATGTCCTTTTACAGCAAAGAGAACTGCGTATTTCGAATAATTAGTCAACGAACGGGCTTGAGCGATTGATGGTTTCCTTAGTCGGATCGAACTTCGGTAACTCGCCCACAGTATCATCACAATGAGTCCAGCGATAAATGAGTAAACCAGACCAAAGACACCAAATCCATAGATTATCAAAACTGCACCGAGACATACGTATATAATCTTTTGAAATAACTTTGGAAGGGCTGTCTCACCAACTCGTAGCTCGCCCTTGAGGGTTTGTAGCACTAACCCTCCAGAGGCTTGCAAGACTAATGCACCCACCAAAAAAAGTGACAATTCTTTCCCAATATACGAATTTACAACATTCTTAAATAATAATATTAAAATTGTAATAAGTAGTAGAGGGAGAAATTTCATAGCCAATGCGGTAGAGAATATAGCGCCTGATGGCTTTCCCTCACTAATTCGTTTGTTGACTGCTCCGTCGATACCGAAATCTGATGGAATTGAGAGTAGTCCAAATAGGGACTGGAAAATGAAAAACGCCCCCAGCTGATATGGGGTTAGCTGACGCGCAAAGAATGTAATCCCCACGAAACCCAATATAGCACCGAGACTATTTGCACCAAATACTTTGAAGCTTGATCTTGTAATATTCATACTAATGTTACTTGGCCATCACTATATTGTACTGTTTAGTAGAACTCAGGGCCCTGTATGTGGATAATTTATGCACTCATGAATGACTCATGTCTTTAACATCCCCTTTTATAATATTATCTAACAATATTGATGATGTTCTGAAGCATTTAAATTTATTGATCATCTATTGAAACAAGACGGGTACACTTTTTTAGTTTTGAAACGGTACTTCTTGTTTAACAATGTGTATTCGTATCTATGTTGTGCATCTTAATACTACTTCATAAATCTGTTCTATCTTGCTTATCGCTCTTGACCAGTCTCTAACCGAATTATTGGGGTCCGGTGAGAGGTGTACCACATCATGTATTGCGTTGATTAGGTTTTTCGTGTTTGAATTGACTGGAACCACTCGTCCATTTTCACTCGTAATTAACTCCTTCGCACCACATCGGTCCGAACAAACGACTGGAACACCGTGTGCAAGTGCCTCTGGAATGACGAGACCATATGACTCATAACTGGACATATGAATTAGCCCTTCAGCGTTTGAGATAAGGGCGTGGACCGAGCTATCTGGTTCAACGCGTCCGAGAACATGAACGCTCTCAGATAATCCCTGGTCAGCTATCTGTTTGTAAATGTTTGTCTCAATGTTACCAACTAAGACCAAGTCCAATTCGTCGAAATACTGCATTGCTTCCACAATCCGGTGCTGGCCCTTGCGTTGTGAAATAGTTCCCACTGAAATCATATATGGTTCCTGGACTTCAGGAAAGTTCTCCAAATCACCGTTTGAGCTCCCTTCCTCAATTACCACTCTGTTCTCAATTACAGCAGAGGACGGGCTAGGTGAAATATAAGAGGACAACAATTCTCGCTCTAGTTCGGAGACGTAGATCACAGCGTCTGACTGTGAAGTTTGGAATCGGAGAAGGTACCGTAGTAAATATCGCTCTTTCCACGAAATATCGGAAAAGAATGCCGTGTGTGTATGGTAGACCAAGGGTGTGGTTGAAGCTCCAACTGCAAGTGCCGAGGATAGCGCATGCGATCCTACAATACTATGGCAGTGGACAAGGTCGTAACGGTCAATTCTCTGTCTAATCTGAGAAATAGAATTGACCTTTGGAAGAACGGGAATTTGATTGGGGAGATGCAAATCATCTACGGAATGCCCTCGTTCAACCAGTTTATTATTGATCTGTTGTTTGACCACCATCCCACCTCCATTGTCTGCCTCTACACCGATAGAGAGAATCTTCATCAGATGTCACAATACTAAACAGAGGGTGAATTAAATCCTATCGGTCTATCCTGAAGTCTGGAAGGACTGCATTGCCTTGCTCCTATAGAGGTGTCGTGAATTATACCCATTCCGGATGAAATATTATATTACGATATTATTTTGGTCAGCTATATTTCAAACTACCACTTGCGGCGACGTGATGGTACCATACTCTCACCGAGCGCATACGCCCAGGCCGCAAACTCCACGAACATCAGGCCAACACCTGCGACCGCTATTTGGAATGGCACTGACCGTCCCTGCTGTTCTTGCAAGAACCGAATCCAACGCATCCGTGAAAAGGCGCCATATGTCACTAATCCTATCCAGACCGGTAACAAAATTAGCGCAAAAACTCCGACCACCGGCGCTACCAACATTCCGGTCCCGACCAGACATGTCACTACCGTCGTCTGGGCTTCTTTGTATTCCTCCCATTCCCACCCCAGAAACAATACGTTGCGCAACCACCGCGACTGCTGGTCGAAGTACCCACGGACCGAGGTTGCGTACTCGGACTGCATCCGACTGTTCGGCACGAACCGGATCTCGTGCCCCGCTGCCAGCAATCGCTTCGCTAGATTGTAATCCGTTCCGGCCGGGATTGACTCGTCGAATTTCCCCAAATCGGCCATCGCCTCTCTGGCCACGACCGCGTTCCGCCCAAGTAACCCACGAACATATTGCGGACGCCGTGCCCTCTCGTACTCCTCTTTGACGTGCTGATAGGTTGGCAACAACTGGCCCCATTGTTCATCTAGCGGCCGACTCGTACCCGTAACAACTGTCTCTTCACCATCGATGATCGGCCGTACCGCTGCGTTCCACGTCTCGTCTTCTAACACGCAGTCACCATCAACTAGATAGAGAATGTCTCCACTTGCGTCTACTAGACATGCGTTCAATGCGGCTTGCTTATTCATCGCCTCGTTTTGTTCTATCACGCGAACACGGTCGTCTCCTTCCGCGGCCACAACCGCCCGCTCGTAGGTTTCATCGTCGCCCCCGGCACAGACTAACATCTCTCGATGCGGATACGCCAAGTCTTGGAACGCCTGAATTGAGCGCTTGATCGTTTCGGCTTCGTTCCACGCTGGCACAAGCACACTTACGAGGTCGTCGCTGTCTACCGGTGCCGTCGAGACGGTGTTCGACATCACCACTTGGCGATCCGCACGCGCCTTTAGCAGCGAAGCCGCGCTGGCGAGTCCAACTGCGGCTCCGATCAGCCATCCCCAATACGTTCGGACAAGACGGTTCGACCGCTTAATGAATACAACAAGCATTCCAAACAGTGAGCGCCCCATTGTCACGTCCTCCCGTTCTCCATCTCGATCACCGTACCTCCGCCCAGCGTGATTTCTTGTCCCATCTATATGTTCGTCCAGCCCGTCCGCCGGGGACAAATTCGATTCGATCCGTGTCTTCGATAAATCGGCCGGCTGTCCCGTCGAAGTGACACCGTGTTCGAATCGGACTCGGGTCGCCACCTGTAACTGTGTCCACTTGCGTCGTCAGCCAGCGGAAGGCTTTGTCGTTCCACCCGACGACGTGCAGGACGTCCTCGAACACCTGACGCTCCGTGCGACCCGCGAGTCGCCCGAATCCCTCTGCCGTCCGAAAGGCACCACACTCGTCGTATCCTGCTCGTAATCGCGTCTCGACGGCATCCGTTTCGAAGGAATACCCACGGGTGTTTAGTACGTCATACGCCCGCAACACGTCGCCCAGCCCTGCAATCCATCGTGGATACGTGTTCAGGTCGCCGCTTGCGTAGACAACTTGGGGGAATCCTCCATCTTCATGTTCAACTGTTGTGAGAAATTCACCAGCCTGGACTGCAGCCTCGGTAAACCGCTTAGCCCCCGTTGCTTCGCCCACCGCGAGGAGTGGCGGGATACAGCGGGCGATGTACAGCGGAAAGAACTTTCCGTCCCCGCTGTTACCTGACTCAGGCGCCGACATCTGGTGGATCGCGCCTCGATGTGGTCCAGTCGTCACCTGAAGTTCGAGAATTGTGTCGGTAGCCGGTTCTACTAGGCGATCGACCAGATTCTCGCCGTCCACCAATTGGTCCCACTCGAGAAACGCTTCGACAGTACTGGCTATTTTATTCGGGACATACGACGCTAGGCCGACTGTGTCACTGAATGTTTCATTTTTGGATCGCCATAGCGCATCTAAATGCCATTGAAGATTCTTCCGAGCAGTCTGCGCGAACGGTTGCCACTCTTGCTCTGCGTCTCGTCTAATCCTGGCGAGTCGTAGAAGTGCCCCACTGACACATGCTTCATGCGGCGTTCCACCGAACTCAGGATTTCGCTCGAACGCCGATACGCGGTAGTTCCCACTCTTTAATTGTCCCTCGATCAGGTCCGTCCCAGCTGTTACAGCTGCATCTAACCACTGTGACTCCTCTGTTGCTTCATAGAGGTTCAGATATCCATGGATGATGCCTTCGTATCGCCAATCCAATCCAGCGCCTGTATACCGGCGACAGTGACGCCACCAGTGACTTACGGGCCCGCCATAACCTCTAGCTACACGCATACTCTCGAACCATGCGTGCATGTCTCCGACGAGTTCGGCAACATGGCGGCGAGTCATCGCTCTGTCTGTATTGGAGTCGCCTTGACGTGTGTTACACACGAGAGCATTGCTAGCGGCAGTTGTTCTTCTCGATATACGGCTCGCATGCAGTGTGTGTATACGTCTCGTTTATCTGGGCGGCCAAGCGTCTGCCAGAATCGACCGATTAGGCTCTGCAGAATGCTCCGTGGGCCGTGATATCCAACTATCTTGGTCTCGAACCCGCTCGATTCGTAGGTGGTTCGGGCACGGTGCGGTGAGAGCCAACTGTCTACCGCTCGATTCTCAATACGATTGAACGAATAGGGGTTCCCAACGAGACAGTCGTGTGGAATCTCGGTCTCGGTCGCGTCGATGATCTGGTGAACCCTGTCGGTTGCGTCCGGCTCAAGTAGTAGCACGTGGTCGACAATAGTTGAGTCAACGTCTGCTGGCCCAGTGACCGACTGGATAGCGTGATCGTCAGGTGTGTGGGTGTGACGAATAGCAGCCTCATGTGAGATTATGTAGTCGTGACGGTTGATGACTGCCTGCAGCAGTGTCGGTGACTCGGTTGCGACATATACGTTGGCGTCTTCTGGCAGGCGAGCACAGATCGTGTCAAGCGATATCGCGTATTCAAGTGGGGGACGAACGTCAGCCGTGGGGGACGGATCGTTAGCGGTAGAGTTCTCTGATGAGTGTACTGGGTCAAGTTCGAAGACACTCTTGTCCATGATGATTAGTAACGCAGAGTGCTGAAAAAAGAACCGAAAACGTCAGTTACAGGACTTGGACCACAACCAACATAGCGAACGCGAAGAGGATGGGGAGAAGCGCTGCATTCAGCGAGTCCTTCACTCGGTGGTCGACAGAAGGATAGGTAACAGAGAGCTCTTTTACTGTTAAGAGTCCGATGAGGACGACTGAAAGAATCGCAGTACCAGTCGTCACTCCGATAGCGAGCATGGTGGTTGTCGATACTGAGGTTAGCATCATGTCAGTAAGTAGTTTCTCCAGAATGAAAAGTCTACCGGGAACGGTTAGACAGCGCGCCGGACCCTCTCGCTCCACTGGGGTATCTCGAATAACAAGCTAACCCCGTATCTCAGAGCCTTCGAACTCTGTCGTGAACTCTACAGAAAACCAGACGGTGAGGCGCTCAAAGATGCTCTTGACGCTTTCTCTGAAATCAACAGCGTGGTTCACAAGAGCGTAGCTGAGGTTGCGATACCGATGATTATTCGGTTCCACATGTCACGCTGATCCTCATCTTTGTGAACGTTCCATCGTATGTGTAGTTCATATCCTACATCCTCTGACGACATTCGAGATCCTTAATTGGGTGATCGCTCAATGTTGTCGAACATCCCCGCAATCTGGTTCAGAATGAGCCCACAGAATATCCCGAGCACACCGATGATCGTGGAAAACCCGGACACGAGTACCTTCGCGGGATAGAAGGTCCCGGTACTCTGGTAAATGAGGATCGCGTCCAGTCCCCAGAAACCACCGAATACGGTAAGAGCGATTCCGGGCACGCCGAAGAACAGTAGGGGGTGTCGATCACGAACCATCTGGAGGATGAATGTGACGACACTGAGGCCGTGGTGGAGCGGATTGTAGGTCTGCCCGTCGATCCCCTCGTACCGGACGTCGATCGGTTGCTCGGTGATCTCGATGTCTCGCTCCGTCGCGACGTTGATCATCTCACTCTCGACGCCGATCCCGTCGGTCGTGAGCGACAGTTCTTCGATTGCTTTCGGCGAGAGCGCGCGGAACCCGCTCTGGGAGTCTGAGATGTTCTTGCCACTCGACCCGGTCGTCAGGACGTCGAGCACCTGTTGTCCGAACCGCCGATACAGTGGCGTTTCGTCGGTTTCTCCCTGGTCCATGTATCGGCTGCCGATCACCATGTCGGCGTCACCGTCCAGCACTGGCCGCGCGACGTCGGGGATCTCTTCCGGGAGGTGCTGGCCGTCGCCGTCGATCAGGACCAGCCCGGCCCACTCACCGTCGCGGGCGTAGTCGAGAACCGTTTGTACGGCCGCTCCTTTGCCCTGATTGTCCTCGTGTTCGACGACGGTCGCACCCGCCTCCCGGGCGACGTCCGCCGTCCGGTCGGCACTGCCGTCGTCGACGACCAGTACCTCGCTGGCGTACTCTCTGGTCTTGTGGATCGTACTCCCGATCGCGAGTTCCTCGTTATAGGCGGGGATCCCGACGAGAAGCGGATCTGTCTCAGTCTCTTCGCCGCCGTCTTCCGTCTCGACCAGAACGGCGTCCACACAGTACCGCTCACCATCCAGGCGCTGTTCGCTCCGCTCGTAGTCTATACGCTGGCCGGCCTCGAGGTTGACCAGCAGGTTCGAACAGCCGGCCTTCTCGGCGGCGATCGTCAGTCGCTGTCGGATCGCGTTCGGGTCGGCCTCGTCGGCGCGGAGGTCGACGACCGTCGCACCGAGTTGCTCGGCGAAGCGGACGCTCTCCCCTGTCTGTCCGTCGATTCGGACGACGAACGCTTCGTATCCTCGTGCCCGTGCGCGGAGGATCTCTCTCACGAGCGCGTCGCTGTGCTCCTCGGATGCGACGAACCCGACTGCTCTCTGCTCATCGGTCGCCGCTACGTCAGTCAGTTGCGTGCTTTCGAGTACGTTTTCGGACATCGTCCACTGAATCACCACCCGCGTCGGAATGGCGCGCTTGCCGACCGGTCCGGTCACCACCACGTGACTGTCGGCCGCGTCTGAACCGGTTCGGCGTCGTCGACGTCATTCCAAACTGTCAGTCGTTGTATTCGGATACACCATTCTCTCGTTCCGCGTTCCGCCTGATCGGGCTCGACCCGCATTCGACACACGCGTACGCACCATCGACCGTTTCCACCACCGGCGCGTTACACGAGATACACTTCAGCGTCGAGCCACGGGCGGTCCGTGGATAGCGTCCCATTCCTTCACAATATTTCTCAAAACGAGAGACTAAATAGCTATTGGATCGTATGAATGTTCTTTCCTTATCAAAGAAACCACATACGTCGATAGTGTCGGAGTACTACATCGAGTGAGACGATACGCGAAATTTAAACGCTCGAATCTGATCGCTATTTGAACGTGAGTGGTTTTTATGTTATACTACGTCGCGACCACGACCTCCGTGAGGGATTGTTGCCACTGTTCACAGTCCGACCGGAGCTCTATTCAGTCAATCATCAACTCAAGCGCGTGCTCTCCTAACCCTGTGACGTGATTACCACAGCAAGCACCGAGACGCGACTGTCACACCTCGGTATGGTCTGCCAGTACCGATTCCAGCAACTGTAGTTCCTCGTCCCAGGAAATGTACTCGGCGTCCATGCAGGCGTGGACGGCCTTGCTGAACCGTTCCGGATCGATGTTGTCAGATCCGTTCGCACGAGCAGACTCCTCGAGCCGTCCTTCGAGCGCCTCGACACGCAGCCTCACCTCCTGAACGGACTCGTCCGGTGACGGGTCTGTCTCGGTAGACGTACGCTGGCCAGCTCCGAATTCTCCGAAGAGTTGCGCGACGAACTCCCGTCGCGATTGCCAGTCGAATCCGGGAATGTCGTTGACCCGCTTGGAGATCGTTGCACGGCCTCTACTCGCAAAGAGCAACGATTGCTAGACCGAGAGTTCGATCACGACGGACCACTGTATTCGAATCCACACATCTTCTCGACGCGAGAACACGGTATTCACGTCAGGTGTGAATTGTGAGTGTTCACGGGCCGTCACCATCGATCGCGCTCGTCTCGTACTTGCTCGCCCGCACTCGCAGGGGGAACCACCCCTCCTCGTCGATGCCAAGCAACGCCTCCGAGTAGCCATCTTTCTGGTTACCAGTCTTGGCCGTCCGCACCCAGTTCACTTCTCGTTCGCTCAGGTCGAACCACTCTGCCAGTTTCTCGGCCTCTTCGTTCACGCGGCGGAGTACGGTCATCGAGCAGAGGCTGGCGATCGTCCGTGTCTCAGGCGTCAGCGCGAACTCGGTCCTGATAATCCCCGAGGTCCTTCAGCGGCGGCTGTGGCTAGGATAGCCATCTGGGATGTAATCCGAAACTAAAGTTTGTAGACATTTCCTCTGACTACCGGTGGTGGTGCCCCCCAAATGCCCCCCCGGTGCCATGGGGACTGACCCCACAGGTGACACATCCCCCACCCCCTGTGTCTACCTGTCTCGCATCGAAGTCTTCCACAATCCCCCTCCCCATGCGCTTTTGACACGTGATCCGGGCGTTCTATTCCTGCGCGAACTGTGAGCAGCGATCGTGAACTCCCCTACGCTTTCGGCACTACGTACCTCGTTCCTAGTAAGCTAATCCACCCCTGAAGCGGTGGGTTTCCGAGTTGTATCCGCTATGAAAACCGTGGTGGGTGGTGAGTGGGGACGGTGTGAGTGTCTCGTGACGCTCTCGTGACTGTCTCTTTGGTATCTTCTGCCGAATACCCCCTCGGGAAAGGGAGTATGTGGGCAATTGATGGCTTCAGACCGGCACTGTGGAGGACACCAGTAATTGATCAGTGAATTATAATTTAAGATGAGTGCGAGTATTGACAACTTCAATTATCTGTTTAAATCTTCAATTACAGGAGTTGTCAGTGGCACTCAGAGTCAATTCTGTAAATTATTGCATGTCCATCTGAAAATGAGCGCTCGAAGCAGGAAGATGAGTCAAGTTCCTGAGACAGGAGGAGGAATCGGTCCTCCGAAATCTTTGAATCTCCGAGGTAGAGGTATTCTGGCTGTGATTCCACTCTGGCAACTTGAGATTGAACGCAGGATGCTGTCTGGCATGAGAGCATCGAATTATATATCGAGATATACTGAGTGCGTCGGTCTTCCTGTAACCACTCCGCACCCCATGGACCAGAGACAATATCGCGTTGGGCGAAGAGGGGGACCCATTCCAGTTCTTCGCCGACACCCACGAAGTCGCTGTTCGGGTCCGTCGATGATCGAATCCACTCGTACGCAGTCATGTCATCGTCCTCAATCTCCATATATAAGGTATTTTCTTGGCCCGGAGGGACCGGATAGCTTCCGGCGAACAGGGCCGTCGCGAAGGTTGCATATAATAGAATCGAGAGCACTAATGCCCCATGGACCACGGAATAACCGCTCACTGTCTCAGTGGCCTCTTCAATAACAGATTTGGTTCCATCGACCAGTAATAACGTGGTGCTGGCCGCCCCTATGAGGAAAACCCAGACGGCAGGCGCCGTAGTGACAACGATTGCAATCCCGCCAAACCACGTCGAGATGAGCCATTCTCGTTTCACGACTGAGTAGAAGAGGCCGATGGGGAGGAGCACATTCCAAATAGTCGCAAGTTGGGTGGCTGTCTTATCGGCATACAACACAAACATCCGACCGACAGCCATTCGTAGATTGAACAATCCAGCCTCAGTACATCACAAAGCCGGTTAGTTGAGACGTCTGCTTGCTGAAGATGTGTTCAAGCAACCACAGCAAGCAGACGATGAAATCCACGAGGACCAACTCCTTAACTTCCTCGTCAACTCTCTTGACGAGGAAGTTGCCCTCACACTCGCTGAAAACGCCGAACTCGATGCTGAAGACATCTACGAGGTCCTCGTCGGCGCGTGCGCCGACGGGACCTCGGTCTCGACGCTCTGTGAGAGAAGCGAAGATGCACCCCACGAAAACTCGGTTCTCTACCATCTCCGCACCAAGTTCGACCTTGAGACGCTCGAACAAGTTGGTAACGCGCTCCTCCAGAAGGACGTTCTTGACGTCCTCCCCCAGCAGGTGGAGGTCTGCGCAGACCTCCACCTGCGGGCCTACTATGGAGACGAAGATGACACGGACGGTCTCTATCACTCTCAAGCGAAGCGTGGAACCACCGCGTTCCACGCCTACGCCACACTCTACGCGCGTGTGAAGAACAAACGCTACACGCTGGCGGTGCGCCGTCTGACCGACGGCGACACCGCCAGCAGTGTCCTCGCCGAGTTTCTTGGTCTCCTTGACGGCCTTGACCTCGACGTCAAGGCCGTCTATCTTGACCGCGAATTCTACGACAGCAAGTGCTTGACGCTGCTTCAGGCGCATAACCACGCCTACGTCATGCCGATCGTCCGCTGGGGACAGACGATCAAGCAAGAACTCTCGGAAGGCTGGAGTCGCGTGATTCAGCACGACATGACGGCGAAACTCGACGGTCACAGCTGGACCGTCG